>Bissell_p2__coassemble_220_pt1 | contig 89211 bp, 79 predicted proteins | sample Bissell_p2__metabat2_low_PE_027 | metagenome-assembled genome bin Bissell_p2
TTCAATCGAAGGAAAAGTCATTTTTAATTTTTTAAAATTTTGGTCGCATACCAACAAGTTGATTGTAGGTTTACACCTTGTTTTTGTGCTTCTTGTTCAACCAACAAAACCATTTTTTTAGCAATCCCTTGTCCGCCATATTCATCTAAAACATGTGTTGTGAAAATTGTCCATGTTTGATCATGGACATCAAAGCGACAAAAGCCGACTTGTTTTTGGCCATCATAAGCCGCACTTTGTTGAAGTGCGGCTTCAAATGTATAACGAATATTCATTGATCTTATCCTCTTTAAAAAAAGAATAGAAATCACACTTTTCAAAGAATCCATCTTTCTTTTTCTCTATTTTAATCGTTATCTTTTCAACATGCCCAAATCAAGCCCCATCAAAGCTTAAAAAAACTCTTCTTGTCTTATTTTGGCAAGAAGAGTTTAGCGATTATCTAAAAATATGCGTTGCAATCTTGTTTTCCTTAAACAAGCGATTTCGTAAATAGAAATAGCCTAAGAATAAACACATCGCGATCCAAACAACCGGTTCCGTAAAACAAATACCGAGATAACCTGCTGTTGGAACGATAAAGAGCGTAAATATAATTTTGCCCACTAATTCGATCACACTTGAAATGATGGGCACGATTTTTAATGACATACTCTGTAAGGAGATTCGTAAGTCCAACAAAACAGCCAATACAGGGAAGAATGGAATATTTGTTCTTAAATACAACGCTCCCGTATCTAAAACAACATCCGTTGTACTTCCTGAAATCATGGCGATTAAATAACGCGCAACAAACATGACGATCACACTTAAAAGAATGGAATAATACAAACCAAAACGGTTCACAAAGGCAATTCCTTTTTCTGCTCGTTCATATTGTTGGGCACCAATATTTTGGGCCACAAAAGAAGACAACGCCTGCATAAGAGCAATCACAGGTAAGTTCAACATCCCGACTAATTTACGCGCTGCCGTATGACCGGTAACGATTAATGTTCCGAGTTGGTTAATGCCGATTTGTAAAATCAATGTGCCGGCAGAAACGATACTCGACATGAACGCCATCGATAATCCCATTTCTGTTAAATGACGCGCTAAAGTGGAATCCCACTTCATTTCGGATAAACTTGGCAATAATTCCCGTTTTTTCAACAACATCCAAATCACGCAAATCACTAACGATAATAATTGTGCCAACAATGTCGCCCATGCTGTTCCAGCAACACCCATATTGAATGTCGTAATAAACAATAAGTCTAAAACAATGTTTGTCACACTAGAGATCAATAAAATTACCAACGGCGTAATGGAATCTCCGGCTGCGCGTAACATGCCGGCACATAAGTTATAAAAGATCGTGATCGGTAATCCCCAACAAATCACAATAATATAGGAGTAAGAAAGATCGAAAATATCACTCGATGTATGCATGAAATTTAAGATCGTTTCCATGTTCAATCCCGCCACAATTGCTAAAACAAACGAGACCACAAGCGACAATTCAATCGATAACCCTGCAACTCGTCTAAATCCCTTCATATTTCCTGCGCCAAATTTTTGGGCGGCAATTACACCGAGACCTTGGCCAAATCCTGTACAAAAGCCAACGATCAATTCAAACAAACTGGCCACCGCACCAACTGCCGCCAGAGAAAAATCACCCAACACATGACCAATAATAACTGTATCCATCGTGTTATAAAGAGTTTGGAATAATTGAGAGAAAAATAACGGAATCGCAAAAATCACAATGGCTCGTTTTAAATCACCTTGAATCAAAGACACTTGATGTTTCATTTCATTCTCCTTTCACTTTTTCTTTTCGTTCTAATCCTGAAATCATTTCTATTTTATTTTTTTGATATTTTTAAGCCGCAATCCATTCTATCAAAGAACTGATCTGGTTACGTTTATTTTTTGTTGTAACGATTTATCTTGTTCAAATCGCAAATATTATTCATGGCACATCCTTTAAAATATGTGTCTTTTCTTTTCCTTGCCCTGAATCTGATTCGCGATATATAGAAGATTCATTTCACTTTCATTCAAAATCGTTTTGTTCTTTTTCGTTGAATCGCCTACAATGGACTTACGCGTAAAATGCGATTACTATATTCAATTCAGAAAACGAATCCAAAAAGGAGAACATGATGAAGAAATATAAAGGAATTATCTACGACATTGATTGCACACTTTTAGATACTTTTCGCATGAACATGGTACCTCTACAAAGAATTATCCAAGAAGAACTAAATGAAGACTGGCCAATTGAAAGACTCTATCATTTCACAGGTTATACTGGAATGAAAGTCATGGAAGAGCTGGGCGTCCAAGACAAGGAAACAACATATGCCCGTTGGGTTAAATATGTCAATGAGTTTGAAGAAGGGGCAACACCTTATCCTCATGTTGAAGATGTCTTGAAAACATGCCAACAAAAACATATCGTTCAAGCAATTGTCAGCTCCAAACTTCGTGATCAATACGAAATCGATTTTGTCTCCAAAGGATTCGATCAATATATCGACGTAGCTATTTTAGCCGACGATACGCCTTACCAAAAACCAAATCCGATTCCAGTCCAACTGGCGATTGAAAAAATGAATTTAAAACCAAGCGAAGTGATTTATATCGGGGATTCAATTTCCGACTATAAAGTCTGTCTCAATGCCGGCATTGATTTTGGCTATGCGACTTGGGGCAGCGTTAGCAATGAAGGCATCCATGCGTCTCTTGTTTTACAAGATCCATTAGAAATTTTAGAACTCATTTAATTTGTACCTTGATCTGATCTTCAAAGAAGATCAGATTTTTTTTATGCACTGCCTGACTAGCGTTTATTCAAATGATCGATCTAGATTATTATTTTGATCCAACATCCATTGCCGCTTTTGTTTTCGCAAACGTTTACATTGAAATGTGTTTTGTAACTTTTAACATCTTCTTTCCTTATATTTCTTTTCGGATTACGTTGTATGAGGTCATCACCAAAAAACTTCAATCATATACTTTTAAATCACAGTTGAGGGGAAAAATGAAGAAATATAAAGCCGTTTTATACGATTTAGATTGTACGTTATTAGACACTATGAAGATGAACTTAGTTCCTTTACAACGCATTATCAAAGAAGAAAAAAATGAAGACTGGTCCATCCATGACCTACGTCCTTTTATGGCTTATACCGGATTAAAAGTTTTAGATCTTCTCCATATTGAAAATAAAGAACAAACCTATGAACGTTGGGTCAAATACGTCAACGAATTTGAAGAAGGCGCTAAAGCATTCCCTCATGTTGAAGAAGTATTAAAGAAGTTGCATAAAAATAATATTAGACAAGGCGTTGTCAGCTCTAAGTTCAAAAACCAATATCAAATTGACTTTGTCTCTAAAGGATTAGATCGCTACATGGATTTAGCGATTCTAGGCGATGATACAAAATTACACAAACCAAATCCCGAACCAATTGAACTCGCAATTCAAAAGATGAACCTCAATAAAGATGAAGTCATCTATATTGGGGACGCTTATTCGGATTATCTAGCTTGCGTCAATGCCGGCATCGATTTTGGCTATGCAGCATGGGGTTCTTTTAGTGATAAAGGAATCCATCCTACGATCCGTTTAAACAGTGTCCTCGATATTTTAAAACTCGTTAACCTATAATCATAACCCTCATCCCCCATTTATAAAAAACGTGCTCTTGTTCATCAAAGAGCACGTTTTTTATTGAGAATTTGAATGTTATATCTCCTGTAATTACAAATTGAATCAAAAGAAAATAAGTCTTTACATGAAATCTCATCACTTGTATTGTTCATGATCTGTTATATGCCGAAATGAATTATGACTTGGCCATTCATATACTTCTGATTTATCGTGAACAATCGACGAGTTATGATACAGTGCTCGTCTTCTTCTTCTCTTTAAAATGAGCGCATTGACTTCTCCACCCATTAAAAAGATGACACTTGTCAAATAAAGCCACAACAACAAGATAATAAACGTTCCTAGCGTTCCATAAATAACCGAGTAGCGAGCAAAATTTTCTACATAAAAAGAAAACAGCGCACTAGAAGCTAACCATACGATTAGCACGGCAATAATCCCTGGTAAAATCGTGCGTAATGGTTGATGACGATCTAAAGCAAGTTCATATACAACAACAAGCGCAAAGACTAACATTAATCCGGCAATCGCAAAACGCGCATATTCCCAAATGTTTAAGTGAGTATCTGAAATCGTGATCAGTCCTGCGGGCAGAAAACTCAACAATTTCAAAATGATGTTGGGTCCAAAGACAATTAAAATCAACGAAACAATAAGACTCAAAGGAATAATAATGGCCGCAACGAGCTCTTTGAACAGTTGCTTGAATTGGCTTGGTGCTGGGGGCAGTTCATAAGCGATGCGAATCGTTGCCATAATTTCATGGACTACTCGCCAAGGAAAATAGATCGAGAAAAACATCGCAAAAGTGAACATGATTGTCGATGGGGTTTCTTCTACATAATGAATATAACCACTCAACAGTTCAAGAACTGATTTTGGCAATACATTATGCATCGCATCAAACATCGGCTCAATTTGAATATTCAACGAACCGACTAAAATCGAAATTAAAATCATCAAAGGAAAGAGCGAGAAGATTAAATAATAGGTCAATGCTGCTGATCGCGTTCCAATATCATCAATAAAATAGCGCACACTTAATTGCACAATCAGTGATTGTGACAATCGTCCTTTTTTAACATGCTTTTTGTTGTCGGCCGCTTTCATTCCCTCATCCCTTTCTAATTCCTTTGTAAAAATCTATAATCAACAAATCCATTGCGCTCTTCTTGTCCATTTTCGCATATTTATGCACTAAATCCACATTTGCTTCAATTGTGTTATCCCCAAATAAAAATCTCCACCTCTTCAACAAGGTGGTATCGTCTTAAATCATCAATTTAAAGTTTATTCAAGGGGATGCTCTATGGAAATATCTTTAACGATCCGTTCTGGTTTTCCTTCATCCAAAATTCACCAATCGTTAAGAAAAGATCATACAAAAAATCATTGCCAAAAACAATCGCAGCCTTATGTTCACCAATCATACTTGTGTTGTTCTCGTTTTCAGGTTTCAAATTAAGTATTCTTTTGAACAAAAGATTTGTGAAAATCATACTTTCTTTGCATATCTATAGGCGATAGACTAAATTAGTTTTTGGTTCGTCTTAAAAAGACACATCCAATACCTGTATTCCATCACCCTTTTGATTCGAAACTTGTAATTTTGCCCTTCGATTCAAGAGTTTTACATCGACAAGGAGCATTTATGTCTGAACAAAAAAATTCCAAACAAAAATTAAAAGACTTGATCAATCAAATTCTTCGCTTTGGCCTGATTGGGGGCTTAGCCTTCGTGATTGACTATGGATTAATGATTTTCTGTACAGAAGTCTTAGGAATTTACTATTTAATTTCTTCAACCATTTCTTTTACGGTATCCGTGATCTTTAACTATATTGCAAGTGTAAAATGGGTCTTCCAAATCAATAATGGTAAGAAACAATCGCAAAACTTAGCCTTCTTTATCACATTCTCGGTAATCGGCTTAGGGATCAACCAATTGATTATGTGGATCGGTAGTGATTTCATGCACATCAGCTATATGATCGTTAAATTATTTGCGACATTCATCGTTATGATTTTCAACTACATCACTCGAAAAATGTATTTTGAAAAATAACTATATACGAAAAACCTCGTGTTTTACGCTCTTGGCGTGATGGAACACGAGGTTTTTGATGCCTTTTTCGGCACATGCCACAAATTTTTATTTTATCTTCTGCCATTTTGTGGCTTCTACTCTTGGCTTTAATTGTTCAATCACTTGGCGACTTGCCGGTGAAGTCCCTTCTGACATGCATGCCCCAGCACTTGTCGCAACAGACCACGAAACCAAATCGTCTAAACTCATATTTTGTTCTAATCCCCACGCAATGGCTGCGACCATCGCATCTCCGGCTCCTACAGCTGAGCGATAATCGATAGTCAACGCTTTAGCAAGGATCACTTCATCTGCCGTCAAAAAGATTGATCCCTCAATTCCCATGGAAACAACAACCAATTTCGTTTGATCATTTAAAAACGTAGAAGCGAGTTCAATGACTTTTTCATTAGACAGCTCTTCTTCCACTCCAAAATATTGGCTGAGTTCAAAACGGTTTGGCTTAATGAAGTACGGCTTGGCTTTCACGCCATTTTTGAATAATTCTCCATCTGCATCGAGTATTGTTTTGATATTTTCTTGTTGGAAACGCGAAATAAGATTTTGATAAATATCTTTGTTTACTCCCGGTCCTACATTGCCACTCAGCACAACCCAAGTCTGATCGGGAACCCGCTTTGCGATCGTTAAAATTCGATCGATCAGTTTTTCGATATCTTGATCCGTGACAATTGGCCCTGGTTCATTGAGTTCCGTTAACTCCATGTTTTGATTGAGCACTTTCAAATTGGTTCTCGTTTGCCCTTCCACTTCAATAAAATCCGTTTGAATGCCAAGATCGTTTAAATTGTTCAAGATAAATTGGCCGGCACTGCCCCCAAGAAAACCGGTCGCAATCGTTGCACCTTGTAATTGTTGGATCGTTTTGGAAACGTTGACCCCTTTTCCTCCCGCATCTGCAATTACATGTTCTAATCGGTTAAGACCGCCAACAACTAAATTGTCCACATATGCTGTTTTATCAATTGCAGGATTAAATGTGACTGTAATGATCATAGATTTTTGTCCTTTCGCCTCTTTGATCCTAGATGAATACGTCATCCGGCTAAAAAGTTTTCCGTATTTATAAGTGCACCTATTGATTCATGTTCTTCTATTCCTCATTGAAATCCTTGAACCCTAAAAAAGATGGACCCATGCACTTTGTCTATTTATTTTATCCTTTGTTTGAAACATTTCGGGGATTCGTTTTCCTATCTAATAAAAAAGGAACAACGCTCATTAAACTTTTGTTTAATTGGCTGCTCCTTAAATTTTTGTTTCTTTTATTCTTTTACTTCTTCTTGTCCTGACGTTTCTTCTTGAACTGTTTCAAGTTCATCATTCGTTTGAACTTGTGGATTTGTTTGAATGACTACCCCTTTTGCTTCTTCGATATCCATCACAATCTCATCTTGAACATAAGGTACTGTAATCGTTCCTTCTAGTGGATTTTTGATACTCACAATTGGGTCTAGTAAAGTTGCTTCTACAGTCGAACGTTCAAAAGCTAAATCGGTATCAACCATCTTACAATCGATCATTTTTAAGTTTTTCACATAACAAAGTGGTTGTGTTCCAATAATTGTGCAATGTTCAAATGTAATATCTTCAGAATACCAAGCTAAGTATTCTCCTTTAACGATACTGTTGCGCACAACAATGTTTTTACCATGCCAGAACGCATCCTTTGTATCAAACTTACAATCTTCAAATACTGCATCATGAATGTATTGGAAAGAATATTTCCCTTTAAATTCTAATTTTGAAAACTTTAACTGTTCAGAATTCATCATAAAATATTCACTTTGCGCTTTCACATTATGCATACTCACGTTGTGGCAATTCCATCCAAATTCAGGGGAAATGATATCCGAATTTTCAATGTGCGCATTTGAGCATTCACGTAATGCTTTAATCCCATGCAGTTTCGTATTGTTGATTTCAATATCTTGGGAATACCATAAAGCAGCTCGGCATAATTCCGTTAAATTAGAATTTTCGATTTTCAAATGCTGATCATGCCAAAACGGATAGCGAAGATTGAAGAAGCAATAATTGATTGCGATATCTTTAGCTTCTTTAAATGCACTTTCGCCATCAGCTGGTCCATCAAAGTTACAGTGATCTAAAGATACGCCATCTACACCATAAAAGGCGCGCTCTTGATCATACGTTTCATTCCAAAATTGTTGCATTCTCTCTACCTCTCTTATTTTGGATCTTTTAATCAATTTCATGATCCAAAATTAATTATTTTTTCGTCTTACTTTTTTTATATCAAATGTGTCAAGTCTGTACATTGTTAAAAAACATTTGCAGAAAACTGAGGTTGATGTTAGTATAACAAAGCACAATAAATTCATTGGCAACATGCGGACGTGGTGAAATGGCAGACACGCTGTCTTCAGGCGGCAGTGGGGCAACCCGTGTGCGTTCGACTCGCATCGTCCGCACCATTTCGTAAATCAACCCGAGATCATTTGATCTCGGGTTTTTTCTTTAACTAAATTTAAAAGGTAATGATTAGAAAAATGTTTCGTTATTATACAGACTCTACTTTTTAAGGACAGATCACTCTAAATTCCCATCAAGTTTTATATGGCCTTTTTATTGGCGATCATGAAGAGAATCAACAAATTGGTCTCGCCCCAAACAATATATTGATATGTTTCAGTAATCGTTAACAGCTTATTTCCTTTGGCGGCAAGATCTTGCAGAAAGCTCGGATTAACAAAAGCCAAAATTCCAATGACAGCCCCAATCAACAGTCCCGCACCAATATATTTCACGTCTTTTTTGTGACAATCAAACCAGAATAACAATAAGCTAAATCCCAACATACAAGCTATAGGGAGCAAGAGTGCAATTTGTGAAACATTCCCTTTTCGAGCTTCCCAGAGGTTTGCTGAAGTAAGAAAAACAACACAGAGAACCACAGGAAGGTAGATCAAATAGTAAATCCTCTTACATACTTCAATTACAGATTTATTATTATCGTTCTCTTTCATATTATATCCTCCTAAAGAATCATCGAATTTTATTCCTATAATTTTCATAAGCACAAAAACCAAAAACAACAACAATCGCGCTATTGACTATAGCTGCAGTTAGAATTGGATAAAGATCAATTAAATACAATGCAGCACCTGTATTTAAAACTCCAATCAAAAAGGAAATGGCAAAAAGCATATCAATTCCTTGGGTACCTTTATATGAAAAACCTATATATAAGGCGCAAAGAATTGCAAGAGACGATATGAGGCCAAATTGTTCGGTATTCAAATGATATGTAAAAACACCGATTCCTTCTATACAGATAATTGCAGTTAACAAAATCCAGACCATTCTCCTAAATTTTATGTTTTTGATCTTTGTTGGTTAAACAGTCATATGCGTATCCATCCTTTATCTTTCATGATTTTGATCTGATTTCAAAGAAAATACGATAGTCAGTCCTGAGAAACAAAGAACTGATACCAATCCTATAATTTCAATCCATCCTAATTTGCCTTGAAAAAGTAGATAGATATAAGCAATCAAATAAATCATCACAATTAGAAAAGCTAATGCGACAAAAAACATATTTTTGCGATTGATATCGTTTTTTTGACGCCACATGTAATACAACATTAAATAGGTAAATAGTGTTTGAGTAAGAAATGTCATAATTTATCCCTCCTTCTTCTTTTCTTTTTACGAAAATCTTATCCAACACAATAAATGTCTATTTCTTTTTCAACAAAACTTATAGATTGAAATTAAACTTTGTTCTTTATTATATTTTATGAAACGGATGAAAAAAAAAGCAAACAAAATCAACACAATCAAATAGATATATGGAACACTCTCAATTCTGTCATAATCTTATAAAATGAATATCTAAAAATCTCAAAAAGCATCGCCAAATTCGCTTTTGCTTAACTCTAACGTCTGTCTTTTCGTATATGTTTTTACGGATTCTATCCGGATCTTATCTCCTAAATCCGGAACTTTACGGATTTCATCCGGATCTTACTGATAAAAAAATGACAACAGGTTCTATGGCAAGAACTTCTGTTGTCATTTTAATTTTTCTAATATTATGCTTCTTTTTGATCCGCTTCTTTTCCAATATCTGTACGATAAATTAAATCTGCACAATGGATATGTTTTGCTGATTCAAGAGCTTGTGTCGCTGCATCGAGTAAATTATGTCCCATTCCCGATACAATTAAAACACGGCCGCCATCGCTTACGAGTTGTCCATCTTTTAGAGCAGCATGGTTTCCATAAATCACGCCTTCAAAATCTTCATCCACTTCGATCGGCTGATCTTTAGAATCTTCTTGTGGATAGTCTTTTCCCACCAACACAAGGGATACAGAATCGCGATTGCGCCATTTTATTGCTGGTTGTTCGCCATTTTTGATTTGTTTCCATGCTTTCAACAAATCAAAATTCATCAATGGGAAGAGCGCACATGCACCTGTTTCGGAAAGTCCGGCTTTAATATTCACGCAAACAGGACCTTGTTGACTCACAATGAATTCACCAGTAAGAATCCCTTCATATTCAATTCCTTGTTCATCTAACGCTTTTAAAAATGGAACAAGTACGTCTTGAACAGCTTGTTGTGCATATACTGTCGCAATCTCATCATGAATCCCACAAACACAGCCAAGACCTTTTGCTTGTGGGTCATCTTCATTTTCATAAACGCCGCGTGTGACCACAAATGGCAATAATGGGAGTACTCTTTCCTTCCATGCAAGTACAGGTAAGTTAAAACGTACACCACTTAAGAATTCAGAGAAAATAATTCCCTGGCATCCACTATCAAACCATTCATTGACATCATCAATTGCTTCATCTTCATTATAAGGAATCGCAAAACGTTTGAGTCCGTTTGCCTCTTTTAAGACAAGGGGTAGACCAATTTCTTGAATAAAATCGATTGCTTCCTGTTTCGTATTTTTTTGTAGAAAATCAGCAACGGGAATATTGCGTTCTTTCATCAAAGTTGCCCATTGCAATTTATCATCAATCACTTCAACAGCCGCTTGGTTCGGGGCAATTACGTCCCACCCCCGTCTAGCTAAATCTTGTGTCATTCCTTGACGAATTAAATGTTCGTCCAAAAGAATAATTTCGTCAGGATCTACTGCAGTAATCGTTTCTAGGACTTTTTCAGGATGATAAGGTTCTGGGAGTTCTTCCATGGATTGTTCAAACTCATGCGTGAACGGATTTCCAGGACAGACTAATACTTGATGATTCCCATTTTGTTCCAAAGCGTATGCGAGCGCTTGCTCTTTCGCATTTTCTCCAATAATGATTACTTTCATATCTATAACGCCTCTCTGAAAATCATGATACCATGCACCCTCATGAATCTTTTTTAAACTTGCCGCTATAGAATTAAGATGCTATTGGAATGCTTGTTTCTATGTGATTTTTTACTTTTTTGATCTAAATTCGACACTCCAAAAAGATTCGATTTTTCCGCTTTGGTAACCGCTTTATTTCGAAATCGAAAACTTTATGACTTCATTCCAAATTTTATGTAAACTTTAAATTTGCATAGAATCGATCCAAATGAAGAGCATTTCTACTTCTATTTTCAACCCGTTTTGGGCGAGTTGAACTTTATGATTTCTTCATTTTTTAGACCGAAAATCTTTTCTGACATTTCGCACGATTTAATCATTTATCGAGCATGATTTTGATAGACTTAAACATAGATGCCATCCTGATGATGGAAGCGAATTGAAAAACAAATCCCAAACGACAAAACGATGATTCAACTTCATTGTTTATGCATATATAAAATATGGAGGACTTATGACGAACACACCCAATACCAATCAAAAAAAACGAAAAAAGCGCATTCGCTATGATCGAGTTGCGATTTTACTTGTCGGTATTATCGGAATTTTTGCTTTGATCTGGGGTGTATTTAGATTTTTTAATCCCCTCTCCATAAAAACCGATCATTACATTGCTGAATATGGTGAAACATTTGATCCTTATGGAAATATCAAATCCCTTTTCTTTGACTCCAAAACAAATGTGACATTTCAAGGTGATGTCGATTCAAATGTTCTTGGCGAAGTTGAAGCTTCTTACCAATACAAAAATAAGACTTATCCTTTCACTGTCGAAGTCAAAGACACGAAAGGTCCTGATCTCGTTTTAAAAGATATCAAAACCGATACGACCCAAGTCGTTTCTCAAAACGATTTTATCGAATCTGTTTCTGATGCTTCTGAATACAATTTACGAATCGATGGCGATATCTATCCGGGCCAATCGGGTAAAAATCAAATTACGATTACCGCAAAAGACTCTCATGGCAATACCACAACAAAAACAGCAACCTTAGAACGCACGATCGATAAAAAAGCACCTAAAATCGAAAACTTCGAAGAAAAAGTCGATCTTATCCAAGGGGATCACTTTACCGTTCAACAATATAAAGCAGTCGATGACATCGATCCTGATCCGCAAATCACCGTTGACTCTTCTCAATTAAATACTGATGTTCCAGGAAATTATACCGTCAATTACACCGCAATTGATCGCTCCGGAAATATGAAAACCTATAAACAAACGATCAACATTGCCGAAGATCCTGACTTTGGTAAAAAAGTTTGTTACTTAACATTTGATGATGGACCTTCCGCCTTAACGGGCGATATCTTAAAAATATTAAAGGAGAATGATGCAAAAGCGACTTTCTTCGTAACTGCCTTTAACCCAGAAAGTTATGGCTTCATGAAAGACATTGTTGACGATGGTCATACTATTGCCCTGCACACCTATACACACGATTATCCAACTGTCTACTCGTCAACAGAAGCTTACTTCAAAGATTTACAAGACATTAGTAATCTCGTTGAGCAACAAACAGGAGTAAAAGCAGATATTATTCGTTTCCCAGGTGGTTCTTCGAACTCTATTTCTGCTTCTTATTGCCCAGGCATTATGTCGACTTTAGTTCAAGAAGTGCAAAATAAAGGATATGCCTATTTTGACTGGAACATCGATTCCACCGATGCTTCCGCTAATGGTGTCCCTGTGGAACAAATCGTTGAGAATTCCACAGCCGGTATTGGCATGGATGATGTTGTGATTTTAATGCATGACACAGATGCAAAACCAACAACTGCGCAAGCTTTACCACAAATTATTGCGGCCTATCGTGACGCAGGTTATGTCTTCAAACCACTTACTCGTCGTTCTGCTCCCGTTCATCACGGTGTAGTCAATTAATCTTTTTCATTTAGAATCCGATTTCTCATCGGGTTCTTTTTTATTTTCCCTCTTTGGCGCAATGAGATCTCCATACTTGGCACGCTCTATCTCATACAATGAAAGAGAAAAGAATATCTTTGTGGCATTAAAATTCAAACTCGACATTTTAATTTATATACACTACAATTTTGTTAACAATCAAATTGTAGATAAAGGAGAAAATAGGATGAATATCAAAACGTTATCTTTATTTGCTTTAAGTTTATTTCTCTTTTGTGGATGCTCTTCTACAGATCAAAACGAAGATACAATGATCAGCCTAAAAGATTACAATTCATATTATTCTGAAGTCCTCAATTCATCTGAGCATTAAACTCTACGCACAATCTACATTGGCTTTATACCCGCATTAATTTCGCAAAAACGCCCGGTTCTATACTCAGTTCCGGGCGTTTTTCTATTGATTTAAGTAATTTTCTTTAAGGATTTTAGGATTGAACAAAAGTCATTACATCCCAGTAATAGCGTGGAATGCATTGGTTGCGGCAATTACACCATCTGCTGTTGCAGTAACGACTTGGCGTAAATCTTTTTCTTTGCAGTCACCGGCAACATAGATTCCTTTGACTGCTGTTTCCAATTGCTCATTGGCAATCACATAGCCACGTTCGTTCAAAATTCCTAAGTCTTTCACAAATGAAGTTTCTGGTACTTGGCCAATAAAAGGGAAAATTCCTTGGCATGCTAATGTTTGTTGCTCTTTTGTTTGCACATTTTCTAAAACGATGCCAGACACTTTTCCATCCGTTAAGACAACTTCTTTTGGAATATGATGGTAGATCACTGAGATCTTTTCGTTTTCTTCAACTTCTTTTTGTGCTTTAACAGATCCTCTAAATACATCACGACGAATCACGATCGTAACATGACTCGCAAATCGAGTTAAGAATTGCGCTTCTTCTAATGCGGAATTTCCGCCGCCGATAACGACAACATCTTTATTTCTGAAAAATGCCCCGTCGCAAACTGCGCAGAAGCTTTCGCCATGGCCAATGGCTTCTGCTTCATTGGGAATTCCCATTTCTTTTTCTCGAGCTCCTGTGCCAATGATTACCGCTTTAGCTTCTAGAACGGTGCCATCTGCTAAACGGACTTTTTTATCCCGAGTGACTTCTACGACTTCGCCATACAGAAATTCAGCGCCAAATGCGATAGATTGTTGATACATTTGCATTGCTAAATCTGGCCCACTTACTGTTCCGACACCAGGATAGTTTTCAATTTGATACGTTTTTAATAATTTTCCACCAGGAGCAGATGCATCGATCATCACTGTAGATAATCCTGCTCGTGATCCATATAATGCAGCGGCCATACCGGCAGGTCCTGCACCAATAATTACCAAATCGACTTGTCGATCCATATCTGATCCTCCTTTAATAGCTTGGTTATTTTTCTTAAATCATCAATAAACGCACATGGTTTAGCGTTGAGTAATGATTGTTTTTGTATGGTATCTAAAGTATAACCTACGGAATAAAAAGCCGCCCCTTTCGCCGCTTGAATATCTGCCGCATTGTCACCAAAATAGAGCACTTCGTCCAATTTGTACCCCATTTGTTTGGCAGCATGAATTAATCCATCGGGCTTTGGCTTACATACCGGTTGGTCTTCTTTGCCATAAACTGCATCCATGTAAGGTTTGAGTTTACTTTGTTCTAATCCAAGTTCCACGACCGCATGCCGTTTATTCGAAACAATTCCCAGTACATAACCTTGCTCATGCAATTGAACAATCGTTTCTAGCGCATAAGGCATTTCCTTTAAATATTCAGCATGCAACTGGCGATTGATTTGTTGATACAACTCAATAACATCGTCAATTTCATCGGGATGAAAGTAACGTAAAAATGTCGTTTCTAATGTCGGTCCAAAAAAGGAATACAATTCTTGATCACTTAACGGATAGCCCGGTTTTAGTTTGGCAAACACTTGGCGAAATGTTTCAAAAACAAGAGGTTGGGAATCGATTAATGTTCCATCCAAATCAAACAATAATAATGGCTTAGCCATTTGTTTCTTGTTCAGGCCAACATACACAAAGCCAATCATACTCAGTGCGATTAAAATCAGATTGAGCCAATACGCCAACATGTTTTCTTCTGCTTGTAGACCAAAATAAGTAGCCCCACATACAAGTAGAATCGAAAGCATCCCGACTTGTCCAAAGCGAGAATAAAATTTACGCGTAAACACTTGGCGAATAAAAATAAATGCACCAAATAAGAAAAGAGTGCTGATGATCCAAATCATCATCTCGGCTTTTGTATTCGTCCATAAAACAAAGGCAGCGCCGATGATTGACCAAAGGCCCCAAGCATCCAATGCCCGTAGCGCATGAATCTCCATCGGAAAAACAAAGGCAACTAAAATTGCCGCGATGATCATCGCGAGCATCACTTGGTGTAATAAAGCATTCAACAAAAAGACAAAAATCAAATAGATCGCAATTCCTTTTTGTCTTTGCTTTTTGGTAATTCCCCATTTTTGAAATGTGCTTTCCACACCCCAAATCATGAAGAATAAGCCAAATCCCATATCCAATGCCCAAAGGATTGTCTTTTCCATACTGTCTCCTTTCGATGTAGAAAAGGAACAGGAGTTGTCCTGTTCCTTGAACGTTTCATTCTAAATGCGGTTTTTTTCGATTTCAGAAAGAACGAGTTCTTCAAACTCTCGTGCTGAATCAAAACCATCTTGTTGTAATAAATAGTTCGTCACTGCTGTTTCAATAACGGTTCCCATTGGGCGACCATACGTCACAGGGATTCTTAACTTTGGAATTTTGATACCTAAGTATTCGTTATATTCGTCATGATCTAATCCGATACGATCGTAATCGCCATTCGGATCAAAGGGCTCAAGACAAACTTCAAAACTGATCTCTGTCGAATTTGCGACTGACGTGATGCCGTATAAGCGTTTCACATCAATAATCCCAACGCCTCTTAGTTCCATATAACCCGCAATGATTTGGGCACTTCGTCCAATCAATGAGTTATGCACGCGATATACATCGACGCGATCATCGGCAACTAATTGATGGCCTCGTTTAACAAGATCCAAAACGATTTCACTTTTTCCCATTCCACTTGCTCCGGTGATTAAAACACCCACACCATGAACACGAACTAGTTCGGCATGGATTAATTGAGCAGGCGCTAATTGTCCATCTAACCAGTTCGTTACATTGACCACTAATTGACTCGTTTTTCGATTTGTTTCGAAAACAGGGAAGTCTTTCCGATCCGCAATTTCTTTTAAAACGGGTGGACAAGTATGATCCCCAGTAATCAAAATACAAGGCGTATCTTCATTTGTTAAAAATTCAAATGCCCGCCGTTGAGAAATTTCATCCATTTCGTCGGTGATATAGCGGTACTCTTTTCCCCCGATGACAATGACGCGTTTCGTTTGGGAATTTGAAAAATAACCGGCAAGTTCTAATCCTGGTCGGTTAATATCAGGCAAAGTGATTGCCCGATTTAACGAAGCGGGCGAGCCAGTTACTTGGTGATAATGAAAACGTTTATTGAGTTCTTCTACAGTCGTTCTAGGCATGCCTGCTCCTCCTTTATTCAAACTTTTAAGGTTTGACGTATCTAGTTAAACATATAACTGCGCATTTGAGCAGTAAGTTTCTAAATTTTACTCTAAAGTGTAAACACCAAATGAAAATCTTAACTTGTTCTTAATCCTATATCGGTTATATACATAATTCGATCATTCATCATCGAGATAAAAACAAGCTGAAATCGCATGGTTGATTTCAGCTTATTTGTTTGATTCTTTTATTGTTCTAAAAGGGGTTTGAGGTATTTTCCCGTATAACTTTGTGGACATTGCACAATTTCTTCCGGAGTTCCTTTGGCAACAATTTGTCCCCCTTCATCGCCACCTTCTGGTCCAATATCAATGATATAATCGGCATTTTTGATCACATCTAAATTGTGTTCGATGACAATGACTGTATTGCCTGTATCCACAAGGCGCTGTAAAACCTCAATCAATTTACGCACGTCTGAAGAATGCAGTCCCGTTGTCGGTTCATCTAAAATGAAGACTGTTTTTCCAGTTGGTTTTTTCTGCAACTCACTGGCCAATTTTACACGTTGGGCTTCCCCACCCGATAAAGTCGTTGCCGATTGTCCTAATTTAATATAAGACAATCCTACATCGGAAAGGGTTTGTAATTTATGACGAATTTTGGAAATAGAAGAGAAAAATTCAATTCCTTCTTCAACTGTCATTTCAAGAACATCCGCAATTGTCTTATCTCTATATTTCACTTGCAGCGTTTCTTCGTTATACCGTTTGCCATGACAAACATCACAATCGACATAAATATCGGGTAAGAAATGCATCGAGATCTTGCGGATTCCATCCCCTTGGCAAGCTTCACAACGTCCCCCTTTCACGTTGAAGGAAAACTGTGATTTCGTAAATCCTAAAAGCTTTGCTTCTTTTGTTTGCGCATAAAGATCACGAATGTCATCAAATACGCCAACATAGGTTGCTGGATTAGAACGCGGGGTGCGTCCAATTGGTTCTTGCGATATTTCGATAAGTTTATCGATTTCTTCTAAACCTTTCACTTCTCTCGCTTGGCCTGGTTTTGTCCGTACTTTTCCTAAATGGTGCTGAATCGTATGGGTAAGAACTTCTGTGACTAAAGACGATTTTCCTGAACCCGATACCCCCGTCACGACGGTTAGCGTACCTAACGGGAATTCAGCATTCACGTGTTTTAAGTTATTGTGCGTCGCATCAATCACTTGTAAACTCTTCCCATTTCCCTTACGGCGTTCGCTTGGTACAGGAATTTTTTCTTTTCCTGATAAAAAGCGACCCGTAATGGAGTTGTCGTTATTCATCACTTCTTGTGGCGTTCCCATCGCAACGATGTTTCCACCATGAATTCCTGCACCAGGTCCCACATCAACAATGAAATCACTCGCCCGCATCGTATCTTCGTCGTGCTCAACAACAATTAAGGTATTCCCTAAATCGCGCATGTCTTTAAGCGTTTCAATAAGGCGATCATTATCTCGTTGATGCAAACCAATGGATGGTTCATCTAAAACGTACATCACTCCGGTTAGTCTAGAACCAATTTGGGTTGCTAGACGAATTCGTTGGCTTTCTCCCCCTGACAAAGTAGAAGCCAAACGATCTAGCGTTAAATACGTTAAACCGACATTTTTTAAAAAATTCAAACGAGAGCGAATTTCTTTTAAAACGAGATCGGAAATTTTGCGTTGGGTTGGGGTGAGTTCTAATTGATCAATAAATTGAATACTTTGAACCACACTCATTTGCGTCCATTCATAAATATTTTTTCCGCCAATGCGAACAGCTAGCACTTCTCGATTCAAACGCGCTCCATGACAAGATGGACATTCTTGTTCGGATAAAAATGTTTCATACCAATCTCGACTCCAAGAAGATCCCGTTTCTAGATAACGGCGTTCGATCATATCGACAATTCCTTCGATCGGTTCATCGTATTTTCGTTCTAATCCTTTGGTGTTATAAATTGAAAATTGAATCGGTTCTTGGGAACCATATAAAATTTTATCGAGTTGTTTTTTCGGTAAATCTTTGATGGGGGCATCCATATCAATGCCAAAGTGATCGCAGACTGCTTCTAGACGCTGCCACAATTGGTTGCTCGATTGCGTCATGTTTTTATAGAACGTAATCGCTCCTTCATTGAGCGATAAATTCCAATTCGGAATCAATAAGTCAAGATCGACTTTTTGAATTGTCCCAATCCCTTTACATTCTGGACATGCGCCCATTGGGGCGTTAAAAGAAAACAGACGTGGTTCTAGTTTTGGCACTGTAAAGCCACAAATATTGCAGGCATAATTGGAAGAGAAACGTAATGTTTCTTCATCGGTAACGACTTCTGCCATTCCTTCTCCAATATTTAATGCCGTTTGAATCGAGTCATAATAGCGACTACGATTATCCCGACGGACAATACGGTCAACCACGACTTCAATATCGTGTTTTTTATTTTTTTCTAATGGTTCAAGTTCTTCTAATAAACGAATTTCACCATCGACGCGGACACGTAAATAGCCCTCTTTCATCAATCGGGCAAATGTATCTTTAAACGTTCCTTTTTTTCCTAAGGCGATTGGGGCTAAAACTGTTGTTTTTGTCCCTTCAGCCAGTAACATGACTTGGTCAACCATTTCGGTTACGGTCATGCCTGTAATCGGTTCACCATGTTCTGGACAATAGGGCACACCGATGCGCGCATATAAAAGACGTAAATAGTCATAAATTTCCGTCACAGTTCCAACTGTAGAACGTGGGTTATGGGACGTTGTCTTTTGATCAATTGCGATTGCCGGAGAAAGGCCATCGATTTGATCCACATCAGGTTTTTCGGAATTTCCTAAAAACTGACGGGCATAGGAAGATAAAGATTCCATATAACGACGTTGTCCTTCAGCATAAATCGTGTCAAAAGCCAAGGACGTTTTTCCACTTCCAGAAACACCCGTCATAATGATGAGTTTATCTTTAGGGATTTCAAGGGAGACATTTTTGAGGTTGTTTTCTCGTGCCCCTTGAATTTTAATTGTGGATCCCATAAATTCCCTCCTTTTCTTCTATTGTTTCGTGAGAATTAATCTTTGCCATTCTATCGAGATTTATATTGAATGGAAACTCTTATTTTTTTCATCAGACTTTACGTCTGTATTTTAGCGTATATTTTGCGTACAAACAAAACTATATTTTTAATTCATTTGCGTAAATTGTGCATTTATACCCAATTGAGCGTTCTAATCGATTGAATTTTACTTCTCGTTAGAGCTTGCAAATCTCTCTAATCCAGAAATTTTCAATTATAATAAGGTTATCAATAGATTGATCCCGACAATTCCTTTTATTTGAGAATCAATCCAACAACAAAGTAGATAGGAAAATCATGATGAAAACTTTTAACCTTACCCACACTGATTTAAACGTTTCCGAAATTGCCCTTGGCTGCATGCGCATTTCTTCTTTAAGCGAAGATCAACTTGAAGAACTGATTCGTTGTGCTTTAGATCTCGGCATTAACTTCTTTGATCATGCCGATATTTATGGAACAGAGCCTGCTTTTGGCCAAGTGCTCGCTAAACATCCAGAACTTCGCAAGCAGATGATTATTCAATCGAAGTGCGACATCGTCAAACAAGTCAATGGTGGTCCTCGCTATGACACCACAAAAGACTACATCATTGGCCAAGCTGAACAATCGATCGCAAATTTACATTGTGATTATCTCGATATTTTACTTTTACATCGTCCTGATCCTTTAATGGATCCCCAAGAAGTCGCACAAGCATTCCAAGAACTCCATGATCGCAAACTCGTTCGTTATTTTGGCGTATCGAACTTCCCTGCTTCCAAAATGCGCATGTTACAAAAATTTATCGATCAAGACTTAATCGTCAATCAAATTCAACTCTCGGCTGTCCATGCTTTGGCCATTGATGAAAGTGTATTCTTCAACATGACAGATGATCATGCGATCAGTCGCACCGATCAAATTCTCGACTACGCTTTAGAGAACGATCTCGCCTTACAAGCTTGGTGTCCTTTCCAAGCAAGTTGGCAAGATGGCACATATTTAGATAATCCAAAATATCCCAAACTCAACGCAGTATTAGAAACATTAGCGACGAAATATCAAGTCACAAAATCTGCGATTGGAGCGGCGTGGATTTTACGTCTTCCTGTAAAAATTCAAGTCATTGCCGGTACAACAAATCCGACACACTTAAAAGAAATTGTCGATGCAACAAAGGTCGAACTCACTCGTCAAGAATGGTACGACATCTACACCGCCCAACATCATCCCCTCCCTTAATATTTCATTCGTTTTGACTTAAGAAATATTGACTCTAAATGAATTTGGCCAGACATCATTTGGTGGCTTTTTTCTTCAAAATATTCAATATTTCCACCTAAACAAACTGTAAAAAAGCCTCTATTCCACCTTACATAAAAGGAAATAGAGGCTTTTGTTTATTGTTTTGCTTTTAACATTTCTTGATACACTTCATTTTTGGAATAGGCACTATTTTGACAAGCTTGACCTGCGGCTTGTTTTGGCTTCATTCCTTCTTGGACAAGTTCGAGCGCTTTTGTGACAATCTCTTCTAAACTTTGGGTTTCACTTGTGGTATTGCCTTCTATGACAACAACCATTTCCCCTTTTAGTTCTCCACAAATTTCAAGTACTTCTTGAACCGTTCCGCGAATGTATTCTTCATGGATTTTTGTTAATTCGCGAGCTAAAACGATTTTACGATTTCCGAATACTTCAAGCACATCACTTAAAGTCGCTTCAATACGATGAGGTGCTTCATAGAAAATCATCGTGTACGGAAAATCTTTGAGCGCAAACAGTTCTTTTTTGCGTTTTGTTGATTTTGCATCTAAAAATCCATAATACAAATAATGTTGGGTAGAAAGTCCCGAGGCAACCAAGGCATTTAGGGCTGCGTTTGGTCCAGATAAAGAAATCACAGGAATATCTTGTTCAATCACAGCTTGCACCAATCCGCTTCCCGGATCCGAAATTAACGGATAACCGGCGTCGGAAATGATTGCGATTTTTTTGCCTTGATCGAGCAATTTCAAAATTCCCGGAATACTTTGTTGGGTGTTGTATTCGTGATGGGCGATTAGCGGTTTATGAATGTCGAGCGTTTTTAATAACTGACCCGAATTGCGTGTATCTTCGCATGCGATCACATCCACAAGATTCAATGTATCCAAGACACGCTTGGAGATTTCATTACGGTTACCAATTGGGGTTGGCACGAGGTATAGTGCTGCACCTTGCTCATTCTGGAAGCTCTTCTGTCGATTCATGGATATCCTTTCGATCTGGGAATAATTCATCAAAAGAAACGAACAATGTTTCTTCTCTATTTTCAAGTTTGGCCTGTTTTTGTAAAACGTTCATCGAGCTAATGCGATAATGCTTGCCATTAAATTCGATTTGCGAATTCAGTTTTGGTAAATCTTTTCGCAAAACCGTATAGTCGTCGTTTTCAAAGCGTAGGCAACATTTTAATTTCCCACACTGACCTGAAAGTTTTGAAATGTTTAGGGCGAGCAATTGGTTTTTCGCCATATTGATCGACACGGTATCGAAGTCGGTCAAAAAGCGACTGCAACAACATTCCATTCCACAAATGCCAATTCCGCCGACTAATTTTGCTTTATTACGTGGACCGACTTGGCGAAGTTCAATGCGACCTTGCAACAAGTTGGATAATTCTTTTAATAAACCACGGAAATCCACACGATCATCACTGACATAAGTGAAGATAATTTTGGAACGATCAAGCGTATATTCGCATGAAATCAAATGCATATCTAATTGCAGACGATTGATCGTTTCTTGACAGATCTCCATCGCTTCAATTGTTTTTTGGTTGTTTTCTTCTTTCCGTTTTAAATCTTTTTCTGTTGCTTTACGCAAAACAGGTTTGATTTCTCCTTTTACTTTTGTTTCATCAAAAGGCAAGGATGGAACATAAACGGTACCGATTTCTTGGCCTCGAACAGTCTCCACGACAATCGCATCACCAGTTTTGTATTCTTCAAAGCATCCAAATGAATAAGCTTTTTTGGAGCCATCAAACTGGATGTAAACCATATAAGGAAATGGTTTTGTATTCTCTGGTTTTTGTTTTACCGGTTGAGGTTTAGACATGACAATCCTCCTAATATATCGAAACAGAAGTTCACCATCGCTTATTGATGATGCATTCTGTTATTGTTTCATTTGCCGATCAAGTGTTGGCATTTCTTCTTTATTATAAAAAATCTGATTTCAATCTGCTTGTTTCTTTTTCTTTCGATTTAGGCAAGCAAATGTATCGGCTTTGATTGTATCAAATCCTTTTCAAAATCAAGGCATTCTTCCTTTAAAATACGCAGTAAAACGCAAAAAAGGTTTTGAATGAGACGACTTAAGCATTCACCAAAACCTTTAAAGTCAAAAGTTCTCTTTTATTTTATCCTTGTAGCGTCCGCTTTCTGATCTGCATGCAGACTCGATCCAATAATAAAGCGGGATCAAGTGGATAACGACAAGCATCTAGTCCTTCTAATAAAATCATCCGTAAATCTAAATGCATGAGGTCAAGTTTGTTTTCCATTTCGAGATGATACAACAAGCAATGGAAGAAAAATTCAATCCCCATTCTTGATAATTGGGCATTTTTTGAAAACACTTGGGTTTGAAGATGATAGATTCCGATATGTTTAGATCGTTCTTTCCAGTATTGAACACTCGCATCTAAAATTTCAAATGCAGCCTCTCCTTCCATGAGTTTTTGTGCAGACAATAAGTCATAGCCACTATACGCAAAAACAGAGACTAATTCTTCATCGCCAATGAGAGCTCGTAATTCCTCTTTGCGTGATTCCATACTGGCCATGCGAAAAGGAATGAGCTGACATCTAGATACGATCGTGGGCAGCACGTTGGATAATTCATCCACAACTAAGATCCCCATCAAGTTTTCTCGTGGTTCTTCCAAAAATTTTAATAACGAGTTAGAGGCATAAGCATTTGCTTTGTCGTATTGTTCAATAATATACGTTTGCTGGTTAACATACCCAATCGAATTGGTTTGAAAAGCTTGTTGAATATTTAAAATGTCTTGTTTGCCAATACTCCAGCTTTTTAATTGAGATAACGAAACGACTGGTTCTACTTCTTCGTCTTTCTGTTTCCACTTTGCTTCAATTTGTTTGCGGGTAAGCGGTTTTCCACTATACAACCCATTTGGGCGTAACCAATAGAAATCCGGGTTTTGTTCATGGGCGATTTGTTGGCAAGCCGAACATTCTTGGCAAGCAAAACCATCTTCATCACAATTTGGACAAACTCGCGATTGAGCGAGTAATAAAGCCATTTGATTTTTAATCGGGTTATGTGGCCCATAAAACAAATAAGCATGAGAGAGTGTTTGAGTTTTGAGGGCATGCGATAACGTTTGCCAAGCAACAGGTTGTTCTTCTTGAAGTCGCTTTTTATCAATCATGGAATCGACCTTTCCACAGTTCTTCGACTTGTGCAAGGGTTGCTTGGGCAACTTCTTCTTTCGTTTGAGAAGCATCGATCACATGAATACGTTGGGGATTTTGTTGACACAAACAAGTAAATCCATCACGAACTCGCTGATGGAATTCTCTAGATTCTAAATCGAGGCGATTCATTTCCCCACGCATTTCCATTCTCTCTTTTTCTGTTTCTAAATCTAATGAAAAGAATAAAGTGTAGTCCGGACGAAATCCTTCTAAACCAAAATCGTTCAGTTGTTCGATTTCTTTTTGTCCTAACTTGCGGCCATGCCCTTGATAAGCCAAAGAGGAATCTAAATAGCGATCACATAAAATCAATTTACCTTCCTGCAATGCCGGTAGAATCGTTTGGACTAAATGTTCTCTTCGGCTAGCGGCATAAAGATAAGCTTCTGTTTTCGCATCCATTTCATTATTCACATCCAAAATTAATTCTCTAATTTTTTCAGCTAAAACAGATCCCCCAGGTTCACGAGAAACCACGATCGGATATCCTTTTTCTTTTAAAATAGCGGCAACGGACTCTAATGCGGTTGTTTTCCCGGCCCCATCATTTCCTTCAAATGTGATTAACATTCCTTTTGTTTGATTCATGGCTTCTCCTTTTTAATATAATTTCATCCTAGACTTTTCCTATTATACAATTTCCTGATCCCTTTTGTATCCAAGCTCTATGCGCTATTAATTGCCTACTGGATGTTAAACTGAAATCAAAGGAGTAAACAGATGTGCGGTGCTTTTTTAGTTCAAGATCATGTCATTCCATTTCTTTCTGCTTTTGGATCCACTCCAAAATGGAAACAAGAACAGTTTGAATTTGGCGATATTTATCCAAGTCAACAAGCGATTGTTATCGATCGCAATCTCCATCAACAATTTGAAACGAACCTCTATTCATTTGGTTATCCCTACCCATATCAAGGTAAAAAGAAATTAATTATCAATGCGCGAAGCGAAACGCTAAAGCAAAAACCGCTTTTTCGTCATGCTTTACAAAACCACCGGGCTGTTGTGATTTGTTCCGGCTTTTATGAATGGGATTTGTTTAAACAAAAAATCTTTTTCGATCAAGATCAGCCGTTTTACCTTGCCGCTCTCGTGATTGAAAATTCATTTGTGATTATTACGCAAGAGGCTAATGAATCCGTCTTATCGATTCATCCGCGCATGCCTGTTATTTTCAATGCGCAACAAGCAAAACAATGGCTATGCGATGAGTCTAAAATTTTTGATTTGCTCCAACAAAACAACCCTATGCTAAACGTGCATCAAGCTTTCCAACAAATTTCTCTGTTTTAAGGGATTTCAAGAGATTAAATTGAATTCTCCTTTTCTATATATAAGTAAAACCGTTATGATGTTAGAAATGCCTTTACCTATCTTTTGAACTGAACAAGAAAGGAGAATCGATGATGAATCAAAAACTCATTGCTCAACGTCTACAAGATCCTCGTGCCAAACTCGTTGCAGTCACAAAAAAACACACTGCTCAAGAAGTTGATGAATTATATGCCCTCGGTGTTCGAACCTTTGGTGAAAACCGAGTTCAAGAATTTTTATCCAAATACAATCCTGATTACGATTGGCATATTATTGGTCACTTACAAACAAACAAAGTGAAATATATTATCGGGAAAGTGTCCTTGATCGAATCGGTCGATTCTTTAAAGCTTGCCCAAGAAATTGAAAAACAAGCCGCAAAGCATGGCTTGGTTCAAGATATCTTAGTTGAAATCAAAGTTTCTCAACAAGATGAAAATAAAACCGGTCTTCCGATCGCCGAACTAGATGATTTACTTGCCGAAATTGCTAAGATGGAACATCTTCGTTTAAAAGGCTTAATGACGATCGCATCCAATACGGACGATCAAGATTTAATCGCATCGGAATTCGATCAAGCCAAAGCGCTTTATGATCAAGCTTGCCAACTCTATCCGACTATGGATACTTTATCAATGGGCATGAGCCACGACTATGAACTCGCCATCGAACATGGCAGTAACCAAGTACGAATTGGCACGGCCTTATTTGAAGCAGAATAAATTCTCTTGCCAAATTGAAAGATTGAGTCTGATTTTTCCCGTGGTAGAATAACAGACGGCTTCACATTCGGAGGTAAATATATATGAAAACAGATCCAAACGTTCGAATGAGAATGTCTGTTCGAACTACACTTTATGCTTTAGCCTTATCGGCTGTTGCTTTTGGCTTATATAAAGGTCTTTTTGAACGAACAATCACCATGTCCAATGCAACGCAAACAAACACGGTTGCGACTGCTTATGCGATTAATGGTGAACCATTAGTCCAAAGCACCACTCCAATCTCTGCAGATCCAAATTCTTCTTTAGACAATGATCAAACAACCGCAAAAGTAGAAGATTCATCTTCTGCAAATTCTATAAATGAATCTTTAACAAATGATCAAGATTCACCTGTTGATTCCAATACGCAAGAAGATTCTTCTGTAAATCATCCATCTGAAGATTCTGCGACCAATGATTCACTATCTGTAGAAAATGAATCCAAGCCCGTTGATGATTATGGTTTTCCGATCGTTGCGAAAAGCGATGATGCGATCGTTAAAACAATTTTAATTGATGCTGGTCATGGGGGAAGTGATCAAGGGGATGCAGCAAGCGATGGAACAATCGAAAAAGACGTCACATTAAAACTGGCTTTAAAAGTCAAAGAACACTTACAACTGCAAAACCCAAATTTGAATGTAGTCATGGTTCGTGAAGACGATACTACTGGTTCCAATACAACCGGTTGGGAAGATCTAGTTTGGCGACGCCAAGTATTAGAAGCTACACAACCTGACTATTTCCTTTCTTTACATACTCATGCCAAAGACAATCAAGCTGGCGTTCATTTCTACTACAACGCCAATGATTCTTTAATTGAAGCACTTGCGACTGTTATGGCTCAAAACTTAACAAACCAAGGCTGGTCATCCTTAAACGCAATGACGACAACCGATAAATATCCTTTACAGCTCATTTCTATGGCTAATTGTCATGCCTTGATGGTTGAAGTCGGTTCCTTAAAAGATAGCCAAGACTTGCAATTGATGAACAATGAAGAAAGTTTAGACAAAGCAGCTGCTGCTATTGCCGGATCTCTGAATGCCAATATTTTAGAGAACCCTTATGCTTCTGCTTATTAATTGATTCAAAATAGCGAAACAAATTTCCTTAACATTCGTTTAATATTGAGGAAATAAAACGTTTTATATCACCCAAAACACTTTACGTATATTGATGAGGAGGATTGTTGTGAAATTTCGTTTACCTAAAAATAGAAAGCTGAACATCAGCCTCTATATCGGGGGATTGTGTATGATCTCTTTGGTTTTATACAGCACCATATTTGCTGGAACTTATCACTCAAACTACACTTCCTCAACACCTACCGGAACTCCATCTGTCGATCCAACTACAGGATTGGTCTATAAGACTTATCCTGAAAAAGGAAAGAAAACTACGATTCTACTCGATGCTGGCCATGGAGGAATGGATGGGGGAAATACCGTCAATGACACCATTTTAGAAAAAGACATCAACCTGTCGATCACAAATAAAGTTGCTGATTACTTGAATGAATTAAATCCGAATATCATCGTTAAGATGATTCGTACTGACGATAGCGTTCCTTGGTTAACAGATGAACTTTCCGATTTAAACTATCGTCTTGAACAACAAACAAAGCAATCTGCTGAATACTTCTTCTCGATCCACTGTAATTCTTATGCGGATCCAAGTATTGAAGGGGCAGTCTTCTTCGTAAACCCAACAGATGAAGTCATGAAAGACTTAACCAATAAAATGGGTAAAAACTTCCAAGAAATTCAATGGTGTCAACAATACAGCATCGTGGACAACCAACTTTTACAAGTCGTTACGATGTCAGAAATTCACTCCACTTTAATTGAACTTGGTTATATGTCTAATGCTGAAAACCTCGCTCATTTAACGAATTCATCTGAGCAAGATAAAGTCGCTAAAACAATTGCCGCAACGATTTCCGATTTCGTTATGGAAAATCCAGACGCGCCAAAATATGAAAAACCTAAACCTGAAAGCACAACACAATCTGCTTCCAGTATGGCATCTGCCGAAAGCCAAGCTGGTAGCCTTGTGGCATCCAAACAAAGTGAGCAAGACGCCAATTCTGCTCAAGATTCTGCTGCAAATTCCCAGACAGATCCTAATCAACCAAACAATCCAGATCCCAATCAAGATGTAAATCAACCTACAAATCCGGAACAACCACCCGCACAGGATCCAATCCCACCAGCAGAAGAAACGCCCCAACCTCTTTCCTAGCTTCTTAAATCAATCAAATCTAAAAATCTAATTATTTTATTCAGTCGTTATGATTCGTCGTTGTCTATTCAAACACGAATCATAACGACATTTTTATTGTTTTTTCGTGCGATGTATCCAACTAAAAAAAAGCCCAAATGAATCGCAATTTAGATTCATTTGGGCTTTCTATTTATTTTAAATATCTGATCAATCCGATGAAAATCAGATTTTTTGATCCTGCCACTCTATTTTTTAGTTGGTTCCGAGCGCAACATATGACGTTCCTTTACTGGTTTTTCGTCCGATTTTGGTTCTTGATTTGGTTCTTCTTTTGGCGGAAGTTCTAAAATTACTTGTTCAATTCGATTTTTTTGTAGGTTAATGACACGGGCTTTTACTCCATGTTCGAGTTCAACGGATTCTCCAAGTGTTGGGAATCGGCCTAACGATTCGATGATCAAACCACCAATCGAATCATAATCTTCACTTTCTAATTCAAGATCCAATTCATCATTCAAGTCATGCAAGGAAATATAACCTTTGACTTTGAATTTATTCGGTTCAATTTTTTGAATGTTTTCGTTTTCCGCACCATCGAATTCGTCTTGGACTTCGCCAATGATTTCTTCAATGATATCTTCGACTGTTAAAATTCCAGCTAATTCTCCATATTCATCTAAGACAATCGTCATGTTGTATTGGTCTTTTTGAAGTTCGGATAAAAGCTCATTAATTCCTTTATTTTCAATTGTGAAATAAGGTTTACGCAATAGCTTACGTAAATCAAATGGCTCATTGGGATTTGTGAACAATAAATCTTTCATATTCACAATTCCGATGATGTTATCAGGAGTCCCTTCATAAACAGGTACTCTCGTATAGTGATCACGTTTATAAATGCGTTCAAGCTCATCACGGGTTGCATTCACATCAATCATCGTCACATGGACACGAGGGACCATAATTTGACTTGCTTTAGCCTCTGTAAACTCGAATACGTTACGAATCATATCGCGTTCTTCTGTTTCGATGACGCCTTCTTCATGAGAAACATCTAAAATTGTATGCAGTTCACTTTCTGTAATCGCCGCATTTTTGGCGGTTTTCTTCATACCCAGCAAGCGTAAAATGATCGATGAAAAGATATTCACAAACCAAATAACCGGAGTCATGATGCGAATCATGAATAAAATCACTGGCGCATAAGCAAGCGCAAATTTTTCCGGTTTACTTGTTGCAAATGTCTTTGGTGTAATTTCACCAAAAACTAAAATCAGAAACGTGATTAAGAATGTCGCAATCGATACGGCATAGCCACCAAAGTTATAAGCAATCATCGAAGCTAAAGAAGCCATGAAGGTATTGACTAAGTTGTTCCCGATCAAAATGGCCGACAACATCTTTCCTTCATCTTCATAGATTTTCAAAACGATTTGGGCACGTCGATTCCCTTGGTCGGCAAGGGTTCGAATTCTGATTTTGCTGACACCAACTAATGCCGTTTCAGCTGATGAGAAAAATGCCGATAATAACAATAAGACAATGAGAGTGGTCACTTGTACTACTGTTGATCCAGACATAAGCACCCTCCTTGATTCATCATTGTTACATCGTGATTAAGCAGCGGGTCATCCGCTTTTTGAGAATCACATGTACTGTGGTAGTCACTACTATTTTCCATTTTTAACTTTATTTCTCCTTTTTCAATTTAGTAATTGCCATGCATTATCTAATAAACTTACACTTTTCGCAAATTTGAAGCGCAGGTTTTCTTGGGGATCCTTAATTCGTTAAGTCTTCAATACATTTTGCGGCCATCGCTAAGCCTGCACTTGCAGGAACAAAAATTGAAGATGGTAAACTTTGATCCGGTTCCATGTCCATCGGCAATTCTTTAGAACAAACGGTCATAATTTTAGTTTTGATTTTTTCTTTCCGTTTCCATTGGCGAAGTCTTCTGGCCATTGGATCGTTTTGCGTTTGTTCTAATTCGCAAAGTTGGATTTGTAAAGGATCTTTACGTCTTGCCATGCCCATACTGCAAATAATGGGAATTTTCTGATCGAGTGCAAATTTGATGAGTTCTTGTTTAGAACGCATGGAATCGATGCAATCCAAAATATAGTCTGGATGACATTGTTGCAACCAATCGTTGAGGTTTTCATCGTACCATCCCGTATGAACAATCACCTTGGTTTGTGGGCGTATTGTCGCAATTCGCGCTTTAAAAATTTCTGTTTTGGGCTGATCGATAGTACTTGTCAAAGCGCAAAGTTGCCGGTTGAGATTGGTCGGTTCAACGACATCTTTATCAATTAAAATCAATGTTCCCACACCACTTCTGGCCAAAGCTTCAATCGCAAAGCCACCAACACCCCCACATCCAACTACCGCGACAGTTGCTTGTTCGAGTGTTTCAATTGCCCGTTTGCCGTATAACAGCGTTGCTCGATCTAAACTATCTGCCATACCATTCCTCAAGATCTTGTAAGATTTCTTCTTTTTGACTTGGTTTATACCAATGTACTGGCATTTGATGGTTAAACCACGTCATTTGTCTTCTGGCATATTGACGAGTATGAATTTTGATTTGTTCCCGAACAGAATCCAAATCTTCTTTTCCTTCTAACCAGCCTAAAAACTCTTTGTAGCCAATGCCTTGGAAACTATTCCAAGAACGACTTTCTGGAGTACTGAATAAACGTTTGACTTCATCGGCCAATCCTTGTTCGAACATTTGATCTACACGTTGATCAATTCGTTCAATTTCGATTTGGCGATCGTCTTTTAAGCCAATCATATACACATCATAAATTGGTTCATGTTTTTGATTCGCTTCTCGATCTGATTTGCGTTTACCCGATTTTGCCATCACGACCGCGCGCAACAGTCTCTGGCGATTGTTGGGATGTATTTTTTCGAGGGATTGTGGATCTTCTTGTTCGAGATAAGCAAAAAGTTGTTCATTACTCCAACTCGAAATTTCAGCCATAATTTTGGCTTCATTAGGATCTTCTTCTTCAAAAGCGTAATCATATAATGCCGCTTTGACATATAAGCCTGTTCCCCCACAAAGAATAGGAACATGATTGCGTGCTTGAATTTCTTCTATTTTTTGACGGCACATTTGTTGGAAGAGCTTCACGTTCCATGCTTCATTTAACGGTTGAATATCGATTAAATGATGCGCAACTCCTTCCATTTCTTCATTTGTAATTTTGGCCGTTCCGATATCCATTCCTTGATAGACCTGCATTGAATCGGCAGAAATAATTTCTCCGCCAAGTCGTTTTGCGGCGAGGATGGATAACGAACTTTTCCCTGATGCGGTTGGCCCAACAATCGCAATGACTTTAGACACGTTCAAACTCCTTTGCTAGTTCTTTTAATGACATGGAGACTACAGTCGGTCTGCCATGTGGACAATGATACGGTTGATCGCATTGCACGAGATCTTCAAGAATACTTTCCATTTGATCCATACTGAGCGCATGGTTAAAACGGATCGAGGAATGACAAGCGCAAGTGGCAATCATATGCCGTCTTAATTCTTTGACATCAACAATTTGATGTTGCTGAAACCAAGTGAATAAATCTTCGAGTGTTTTTTGTTGATCTACCAACGTCATCCAAGAAGGTTCTTCCCTCAATTCAACGGTATAATCATCTACGACATGAAACTTCAAACCATAAAAAGCAGTCTTTTCATTTAAATCATCGATATTCGCAATTAAATCACTCGAAAGTGGAATAGAAATCGGCACTAATAGCGGTTGCGTCACTGTAACTGGCTTTTCAAATTCTCTTTGAATGCGCTCAAAATTCGCACGTTCGGCTGCCGCATGTTGGTCGACAATAACTAATCCATCAGGACCTTCGCACAAAATGTAGGATTCTTTTAATTGTCCGATGATTTTCAGATTCAAGAAAAATTCATTTGCTTTATGTTTTGGTTCTTGTCCAGTTGGATAGCCAATTTTTTGTTGAGGTTCCATATTGGAAACAAGTTGTGTTGTTGGTTTTACAGTCGAATTTACTCGATTGAAATTGCTTTGAACTGACGCTTTTGATCCATAAGATGGTGTATTTGCAACCGGTTTGGATTGTGGTCTATTCCACCCTTCGTTTTTTTGATCTTGAATCAACATTTTGGCCGGATCTTGTAGCGTTTCTTTTAAGAAAATAGGTTCTTTATCTTTCTGATTAAAAATCTGATTTTCATATTTTTTCGTTTGTTGCAAGTCGAAGAGTTCTTCAGCGCGATTTGGCTCAAGTCCATTAGGATAACCTGGTTTAGTTTTCGATACCGGCATTTGAATTGTCGAATTCATTTCCCATTGTCGATGTGTAGGATAAGTCAATTCTGCTTCTAATTGTTCGGAATTTGGCTTAGCTGCGCGAATTTGTGGAACTTGGATCTCTTCTTCAAACAATTCATGAATCGTATCAACAATCAGTTGGGTTAAATATTCTTCTTTAGAAATACGAACTTCTAATTTATTCGGGTGCACGTTCACATCTACAAGCTGATAGTCCGTTGTGATGTTGATGTAACAAATCGGATAACGATCTTTGGGCATATATTCCCGATAGCCTTCGATCACTGCTTTGGTGACTGGCCATGAACGAATCGTTCTGCCATTCATACAAATGTAAATATAGTTTTTAGAAGCCCGGTTTACACTAGGTTGCATTGCATAACCATTAATCGTAAAGTCATCCGATTGTTTAAAAAATTCCACCGCTTCTTTGGAAGGGACTAAACCAAACATCTGATACAGAATTTCTCGACGATCATTTCGGCCACTCGTTTGAAACACTAAACGATTGTCGTGGTGTAAAGTAAAGCGCACTTCCGGATGCGCTAAAGCGAGGCGATTGACCGTATCGGCAATGATCGAAAATTCATAAGTCGGCTTTTTTAAATATTTAAAACGAGCTGGCGTCTTTAAAAATAAGCCACTGACTGTAATGCGTGTTCCTTGTGGAGCATCGACATGATCCCAGCTTTTGAGTTCCCCATATTCGAATTCAATGCGTGTTCCTTCTTGCCCATCGCAAGTCGTACAAACAACTTTAGCAACTGAGGCAATGGAAGGTAATGCTTCGCCTCGAAATCCCATTGTCGCAATGGCGAATAGTTGTTCTTCGCTTTTGATCTTGCTTGTGGCATGACGACGAAAAGCGACTCTAGCATCGTCATAACTCATTCCACAACCATCATCTGTGATTGAGATTGAGGAAATTCCTCCTTCAAATACTTCGATATCAATTTTCGTTGCCCCTGCATCTAAGGAATTTTCTACGCATTCTTTAACGATATTTACTGGCCGATCAACGACTTCGCCTGCCGCAATCATATTCGTTAAATGCGGATCTAATACATGAATCAGTCCCATAAATACCTCCTCTTTTACAAGAAAATCCAGTGATCCATTCACTGGATTTTCTTAGATTGTATTGTTTTAATCACTGACTTTTTCAGCTTTTGTTTTCAATGAATAAATCAAATCCAACGCTTCTTTGGCACTTAATTCATCTGGATCAATGTTTTTGACTTCTTCAATAAAATTCAGTCGTTCTACTTCTTTTGGATCCATCACAAATAAGCTTGGTTGGAAGTTTTGATTTGGATTATTTTGTTCAAATTGTTCTAGTAACGCACTTGCCCGACTAATCACTAGTGGCGGTAGTCCGGCAAGTTTTGCGACATGAATACCATAGGATTTATCCGCTTTGCCATCGACGATGCGATATAAAAAGCGAATATCTCCTCTTTTTTCTTGCACATCCACATGGACGTTTTGGATCGATTGGAAATCTTGATCGAGTGTCGTCAATTCATGATAGTGCGTGGAAAATAGCGTCTTCGATTTCAAAACTTGGACAATATATTCCATCATCGATTGGGCAAGGGCCATTCCATCAAATGTAGCCGTTCCGCGACCGATTTCATCAAATAAAATCAACGAGTTTTCAGTGGCATGACGTAAAGCATTATTGGCTTCCATCATTTCCATCATAAATGTCGACTTTCCTTGAAGTAAGTCATCACTTGCTCCAATGCGAGTAAAAATTCGATCAAAAATTGGCAGCGTTGCTTGTCGAGCAGGAATAAAGCTTCCCATTTGAGCCATGACAACGAGTAAAGCGTTTTGACGAAGCCATGTCGATTTACCGCCCATATTGGGACCAGTCACCAAACATACGTCTGTTTTTGTAGGCATTAGCCAGTTATTGGATACAAATCCCGACATTCTCGCCTCTAAAATGGGATGACGTCCTTCAATGACTTCTACGTTGCGATCGCTAGAAAAAACCGGTCGAATATATCCTCTTTCACTAGCGAGGTTGGCAAGTGAACAAAGTACATCGATTAAAGCGAGTGCTTTAGAGAGTTCATGAAGGGTTGCTAGATTTTCTTTAATCGTATCGAGCAATTGATCAAAGATTTCTTGTTCTAATAAAATCTTTTGATCTTGGGCACTCAAGATTTTTTCTTCTAGTTGCTTGAGTTCATCAAATGTAAAACGACTTGCGTTTGCTAGCGTTTGTTTTTGAACATAGCCATATTCAGGAAGAATTTGATCTAAAGATGTTTTACGCACTTCAATGTAATAACCAAATACACGGTTATATCCAATCTTTAATGCTTTAATTCCGGTCCGTTCCCTTTCTCTTTCTTCCAATTCCCGTAAAGCTTGGTCACTTTCATTGGCGTAACGACGGATTTCGTCGAGTTTTTCGTTATATCCTGGAGCAATGAAATCTCCATCTTTTGTCGTTAAAGGTGGTTCCGGAACAATCGCACTTTTGATTTGTTCATAAAGTTCATGACAATCCGGTACGTCTTTCAGTCCTGGATAACTCGTCAAACATTGCGCCATTTCTAAAATAGGTGCAGCGTGTTCTAGCGATGTCGATAGCTGCAATACATCACGTGGAGAAGCTGAACGATAGCTAATCCTTGCTGCTAAACGTTCTAGATCATAAATGTAAGCTAAGTGATCCCTAAGATCGGTCCGCACTAAAAATTGATCCAATAACGTTTGTACCGCATCTTGGCGTTGCATAATTTGCGTTGGATCTAGTAAAGGTGCTTCAATCCATTCGCGAAGCAAACGACTTCCTAGTGCGGATTGCGTTTGATCCATAAATGCCCATAACGATTGAGCATGAGCATTACTCGAAAGCGAGCGGGTCAATTCAAGATGAAGTCTTGTTTCCGGATCTAAAACCATAGCGGTTGAAGGAAACATCGGTGTCATGGGACTTAAATGATCGGCATGCTGCATTTGGGTAGATTGGAGATAACCCATTAATACTTCTAATGCCGATTTCATCAAAGGATCTTGAACCGGTAATAGCGATTCATCTTCTGGCGCTAATGGCTTAGCTTGTTGTAAGGAGAAAACAAGGGGACTTTGTTCTAATGCTTTCTGCCAAGTTTTATTCAAATTTCGTGGCGCAATTAACTCTTTGACTTCAAATTCATTCAATAAGTTTTGAAGTTGACTCAAAGATTTTTCTAGCTCAATATAGCGCAGTTCCCCTGTGGATAATTCACAAAGCAACAACAACGCTTTCCAGCTATCCGTTGCCACAACACCTAAGTAGTTCACATACTGACGGTTATTTTCATCTTCGAGTAACGTCCCTGGTGTGATGATTTTCACGATTCCGCGTTTTACTAACCCTTTGGATGCTTTGGGATCCTCAAGCTGTTCGCAAATCGCAACTTTATATCCTTTCTTCACTAATCGAGAAACGTAACTCTTGTATGCCCGATGGGGAATACCACACATCGGTGCTTTTTCAGCGCCTGCGTTTTTTCCAGTTAAAACGAGGTCAAGTTCGCGAGATACAGTTACTGCATCTTCAAAAAACATTTCGTAAAAATCTCCGAGACGGTAAAACAAGATTTCATCTGGATGCTCTTCTTTTAGTTCAAGATAGTGCTGCATCATCGGAGAATATTGAGATTTATCGATAGACATTGATTTTATTATATCAAAACGTTTCGATTCACTTTGAATCACAATTCGTTTGTGTCCTGGAATTCCTTTCAAAACAAAACATATTTGGTGAAATCAAACAGATCTAGCTTGTGGGTCGAATCTATTTTTAATAATTTGCCTAAGCTTGCCGTTTTTCAGATTCGATTCCTTTCATTTTTGGCATGCCAATCCGCTCATGAAATGAGTATGATATACTGAACTGTACGAATCAATGAACGAAAGGGGGACTTATATGAAGCAAACGATTCAAATTGGACGAAGAACGATCCGTTGTGATTTTGGATTTATCTTCATTTTACTCGTCTTATTCGCCACGAGTTGTTTTGCGATTTATAACGCATTTAACTTAATCCGCTACAATGCCGGTCCTTTTTATCTAAAACGACAAATCATGTGGTATATCATCGGTTTTGCGATGTTAATGCTCATTAGCCGTTTTCAAAATAAGGCACTCTTTGCATATATCCCCATCGTTTATAAAGCTTTGATTTATGTTTTAATTTACTTGTTGTTATCAAAACTTCTTCACCGCTTTACAGGATTTTCCTTACCTTTTGCCGGACCTGTCAACGGTGCCTTTTCTTGGATTCAGTTACCTGGACTCGGATCATTCCAAGCCTCGGAATTTATGAAAGTTGTTTTGATTTTGCAAACGAGTAATATCATTGCTGATTTCCAAAAAAAACATCCAAACCCTTCTGTACAAGATGACTTGCGTATGTTTTTACAAATCGCTAAATGGGCTGTTTTACCGATGGTTCTCATTTTGTTAGAACCAGATACTGGTTTGTTTATCATTATTGGCTTTACGATTTTAGTTTTATTGTTGTGCAGTGGAATTCGAAAAATTTATATTTGGATCGCATTAGCCCTCGTCGCTGTATTGTTTGGAGGATTCTTCTTCCTCTACTTCTATCAAAACGATTTACTTGCTTCTTTAGTATCTAGTTATCAGTTACGAAGAATCGATGCTTGGCTATATCCAGAACACAACTACTTAGGTTCTTCTAACCAGCTTTATACCGCTTTACTTTCACTCGGTTCTGCTGGTCTGACTGGTCATGGTTTACAAGCGAATATTGTAGCGATCCCAGAAGCCCATACTGACTTTATCTTTGCTGCTTTTGGTCAATGTTTCGGTTTAATTGGAACTTTATTTATCATCGTCATTTGTTTAGGACTTGATTTATATTTATGCAAAATGGCATACAATGTAAAAGTCCCGGCTAACCGCTTGATTATCATCGGTACAATTGCCATGTTGTTCTATCAACAATTTCAAAACTTAGGCATGATCATTGGACTTGTTCCAATTACTGGAATCACCTTACCTTTAATCTCCTATGGTGGATCTTCTACTCTTTCCTACTTCATTTTGTTTGGATTGATTATGAATATGTCCCCAACAAGTTCAAGAATAATCAACATTAGCTTCGACATTCTGCCGCATTGGATCGCATTTAAAGAACGATTCAATCTTCACTAAAAATCTGATTTTCATATATTAAAAAGCTGTCACCGTTTTTGCGATGATTTGAGTTCTAGCTCACTCATCCAAATCATGGCAGCTTTTTTGTCCCATTCACTTCAATCTTGAATCAAAAAAGCATTCTTCTTACCATCCTTGTTTACCAGATGAAAAGAAAAATGCTCTATTGTTGATTACCACTTTGAACAGTTTTTTAAAATAAATTTTTCAGTCGTGTCAGATAGCTGTATGGTCGAAAACGGGCAAAATTGACTTTACGATTTGATAAACGCACTGTTACTTTTTTGACGCCTGTTAGTTTTCCCGTTTCCAAATGATCATAACAAAGGTTGGAATGTTCAAGTGATTTTCCATAAAAATCAACGATTCGATCCCGTTTAAGAATGTAAGGTGAAGTCATTGAATGTTGGTTCACGTGGGAAACAGGCATAATTTGTGTAAGTTCCATCACTTCTAAACCATTATCCACAATTGCCCCCTGCAGTGCCCGGTTAGCACCTGTCGATCCCGCTTGTGTCGATACACTTACCCCTGAGCTACATACAGATTCAAAATATTCATTATCAATGTAGACATCATAAACAACCGTTGTTGTAAAAGAACCGAGTCGAATTTCATTTAATGCAGAATATACTTTCGATTCATCATCATCAAGAACTGCTTCGATTAGAGGATATGATTCAGTCTTTATTTCGTTGTGATGTAAATCATATACAAAGTCTTCTAAATCATGTTTTGTATAGTCGGTAAAAAAACCGAGTGTTCCTGTATGAATACCAACAAAAGAAATAGTATCTAATTGATCTTCATAGGCATGAATCGCACGAAGTAGCGTTCCATCCCCACCAATACAAATGACAATATTGGGAGATTCTTCACAATAAACATCTTGAAATTGTTGAGTTAACACGTCTTTTAACTCATTTCCTATTTGTTTTGAGAAAGAATCATCACGTGTATAAATTGAAAAACAGATTGGATTCATACATGCTTTTTCCTTTACTTACTTAATCCGATAATTGGGATTTCTTTTATGCATTCTAATACGAATCTAGCGTTTTTCAAAATTTGAACAGTTGTCGAGACAAATCCTATGCAATAAGTCAGTCAACTCATTTTTTATACACAATAGACCCCCTGCATTTTTCATCATTGCTTTTGATAGAGTAAAATGACAAACAGTAATACAACTTTGGAGGTAACCATGAACGATCAAGAACGTGAATTAAAAATCCTTCTCAATGAACAACAAGCAAAGCAACTTTTGAATCAGATTGATTTTCAAAAACCTCGTATTCAGATCAATACCTATTACGACAATCCTAGTCATTTTTATAAAACGAAAGGTATCGCTTTAAGAATTAGACAAATCGTTGGCGATCAAGGGAATGATCAATGGATTTTGACGATTAAAAAGCCACTAGATGCGATCACGAAATATGAATATGAAAAATCTATTTTTGCCCACACGCTAGAAGAACTCTCAAAGGAAGATATCGAGTGGATTGAATCACATATTCCATTTCCAAATGATCTACAAGTTTTAGCTTCTTTCAAAACAGAACGGTGGATTTGTGATTTAGAGGAAGCAGAACTGTCTTTAGATCATACATATTTCAAAAATTCAGATGACTTTGAAATCGAATATGAATACAAATCATCTTCTGCATCCATTCAATCCTTTAATTCGTTAATGCATTCCGTTAACCTCGAATTCGAAAAAAATTGCCCAAGCAAACTAGCAAGGGCTATTCAAGATCAAAATCATATCGATAAATAATAAAAAAGACGTTATAGCCCATTGGTTTGGGAAATAACGTCTTTTTTATTGAACAAAAATATATGATTTTCAGGATTAGGATAAAGTAAATTTATGAGTTAAACGATAGAAGAATCCTTTTTTGTTATATTCCTCTTCTTGTTTACGATAATCCGCAAGTTTTGCTTCTAACTCATTTTTCATCTGATCGGTCAGATCCTGTTGTTCTTTGAGTTTCTGATTTTCAGATTCTAAAGTAGAGATTTGCTCAGATTGTTCGGAAATTTGATCAGACTGCTCTGAAATTTTCTCTGATTGTTCCGATATTTTCTCTGATTGTTCGGATATTTGACTATCCTTTTGAGCAATTTCTTCTTCTTTGCTTTTTTGTTCCAAAAGGAAAGTTTGGGTGTTTTTTTCTAATTCTAATTTCAGTTTCTCAGCATATAGTACTTCTAGATTGGCGATCTGCGTATTTCTCTCTTCTAAAAGAGCATTTAACTTTTCGATTTCCATTCTAAGTTCAGTTTCAACTGCAGATATTTCATGTTTTTCTTTTCTGAAATAGGTAGATAGCTTTTCTACACCTTCTGCTTTTATTGTAATCCTTTTTGTTTCTGGATTTTTGTATTTCCAACCTTTGTCAGGGTAATGCCTGACTAACTTAGCTACAGCTTTATCTACAGTATTACGCGATTTATTGAAGTGCTGGCATATCGTCGCAATATCCATATCGTAGTAAACATCGATTGGTGAGTTATTATCAGTCAAAACGATCACCCTTTCTATATATAAAAAGCCCTAAGACTTTACCATAAAATTGTAAACTTTCAAAATGATTTATGATAATCCGGGGAAATTCATATGCGACTCTATTGTATTGATCAGATTGGACAAATGCAAATATGTTAACGATATCATCGCCTAATTCATACAGAAATTTAAAATTTTGCCTAAATATATCGTGTTTTTTAGGTCAAAAAAATATCTGACAATCTTGTGAATGCTCACAAATAAACTTTTTGAGGCAAAAAACAACTTTTAGGTAAAGAAGAAAAAATCTGATTAATCGCATGATCAGGAAATTAGATATGAATATTCATATTTTTGCAGTATGAACATAAATATGAATTCAGAAATTTTCGTTTTTACATTTCTGCTTATTCATATTTATTTCAGAATTGATATGAATTACAAATTTCCATTCCTATGATTCGTCATATTTATAGTGAATTAAATATGATTATTCATATATTTTGCAGATAAAATTCGATTTTTTGAATTTTCGGAGATGTGAATTTATTAGGAGTAATCATATGTTTGTTTTTACTAATAACTGAAAATCACAACTTAAATCCTACATAAATTCTGATTTTCAGATGACCATCCCTCCATGCGAATGAATGTATTTTTTCACTCATGTGATCGCTCATATTGTGAGTATTCTTGATAATATAACATTTATAATAAATATATGATTTTCGTATTCTTTCCCATTCTCCCTCTGGTACTATGTGAATTGCATAGGAAAATAAAAACGGAAATTCATATCCTTAAGAATATTCATTCTCTAGATTGTCTTTCCGTTTATTTGATTCGTATGAATTGTCCTATTGTATACAATTTAGTCCTATGATCGCTCAGATATTCATATTTTTATTCATATTTCTTCATCTGATCGGTCAGATTTAAACAAATAAGTTGATTTATTTATTATTTAAGATACTTTTTATACTTAATCTTCTTTTCTTCTGCCTTTAAATGCTTGAGAAAGTGTTCTTGTATCTGCATAGTCTAGTTTTCCGCCAAAAGGAATCCCTGAAGCTAGGCGTGTAATGAGTACTTTTCCCTCTAATAAGCGTGTTAGATACTTCGCAGTCGTTTCGCCTTCCATTGTAGGATCTAATGCAAGAATAATCTCTTCCGTTTCTTCATTTACTCTTTCTTCTAAGGATGGGATATTCAGCTGATCAGGCAAAATTCCTTTATGAATATTAATTGCGCCATGCAGTACATGATATACACCGTTATATTCTTGAAGATTCTCAATCGCATAGATATCTTTTTCATTTTGGACCACACAGATTTGATTGTGATTTCTGCTTTCATCTGAGCAGATTTCACAAATTTCAGATTCTGATAAATTTCCGCATACTTTGCAGCGTCTGATTTTGGTGATGGAATTCAGAGATTCAATAAACTGCTTCTTCTGTTCATCCGACCAATCTAAAATTGCAAATGCCATTCTTTCAGCACTCTTCATACCTACTCCAGGCAACTTATGCAATTCTAAAACTAAGTTCTCAAAACTTACTGGATACATCTCTATTTCTCCTCTCTTATCATATTTTTTCGGGCAAATATCTGATTATTCAGATTTTGTTTCTCTAAGCTTCTATTTAGTAGCTTTAAAGAATCTGAATCTAATTTTGTTCCGATTTATTTCTCCTTTTATTTTCTGATTATTCAGGTTTTGTTGAGCATTGATCCTTTGCTTAGACAAATCCCGCTTGAAATGCTTGATTAGAGCAGGGAAGGGGACTCATCTTTGCATTGAATCAATTCATATTCTTGATATCAATCATCGACGATTTTCAGGTCTTTAAAGCGTTTTAAGAGCTGTTCTTCAATTGGAAGATCCTCAACGTTTAAAACTTCGTTTAATTCAAGCTTTGCCGGTTCTGGTAACGTTTTTTCTGCGCTACGTTTTTTAAATACTTCGATCAGATTTTTTCCGTCTTCGATTGTGATTGCAAAGATCTTCTTTGGCTTTTTCAGAATTTCATTTGTGAATGTCTCATAGCCAACACTGTTTTGCATATCGTTGATAAAGTCACGATCCAATTTACTTTGGACCCCGATCAACATGAAGTCTTTTCCATCCGCAATATACGTAAACTTATTGAGTGAAGCAACAAATCGTGAATATTTCAGATCATTCCGATATTTCTCCAGATCTTTCATATTGTACATATCGGCATTTTTTTCTTCTTTATTCCCTGCAACTAACAGACTGAGTAAAAAATCTTCCGAAAATGTGAATTCAGATTTAGGCTTTTCTGACATTTTCGTTGTTTCACGTGAAACATCAGATTTCCAGAATAAATCAGATAAGTTCGATTTTGGTGTTACTTTTGGGCTGTTTGTCACTTGTCTGGCAGATTTATCCGAAGAATCAGATCTCTTTTCATATTGAATCTGATTATTCGGATGAACATCATATGCAATCGGATTTTGTACAGGTGCTTGCCATAATGCAGCTTTTAACAAGATTGTTTCCATATAATCCATGACATTCGAAGAGAATGCCAAACGATTATACAAGTTCATCAAATCGTTCAATATCTGAATACGTTTCTGAACAGGATGATTCATGAAATACTTATTTAGGATTTCTTTGCGATGTTCAGAAATCAATTCTGTTTGTTTAGCCATCCCCAAAAGAAGGGAATCTTTGAACATTGAAATAAGATCCGCACAAAGTCTTTTCAGATCCATTCCGCGACTTTCTATTTTCTTTAATTGTTCAATCGCTTGGTTTGCTTCTTCTGGCACAAGCTTGCTAACGAGTTCTCCGAGTTGTTCAGGTTGAACTACTCCATAGATTTCTCTGACTGCATCAATTGTGATGTGATTTTGTTCATAAGCAATACATTGATCGAGAATCGATAAAGCATCACGCATTCCACCATCAGCTAGAGTTGCAATAAACTCCAAAGCATCTTCATCTGCATTCACATTTTCTTTTTCACAAATTTGAATCAGGCGTTGCTGAATATCATGATTAGAAACTTTTGAGAAATCATATCGTTGGCAACGAGATAAAATCGTTGGCAATACTTTATGAGGCTCAGTTGTCGCAAAGATAAAAATGACATGTTCTGGTGGTTCTTCAATCGTTTTTAGCAGCGCATTGAATGCCCCAGAAGTCATCATATGAACCTCGTCAATAATATAGATTTTGTATTTACCTTCCATTGGCGAGTAGTTTACACGTTCAATCAAAGCACGTACTTCGTCTACTCCATTGTTGGAGGCCGCGTCAATTTCAATAATATCGGGATGGGTTCCATCCAAAGACAACTTACAGTTTTCGCATTCCATGCATGGAGGATTCTCTCCAGTACAGTTCAGCGTCCGTGCAAAGATTTTAGCAATCGATGTTTTCCCAGTACCACGGGGACCGCAAAATAAATACGCATGTGCAATACGCTGATTGGCAATTGCGTTTTTGAGTGTTTGCACAATATGCTTTTGCCCGACTACTTCATCAAATGAAGCTGGCCTGTACTTCCGATAAAGTGCTTGATAAGCCATACTCAAACCTCCTTATTTCATGCTTTTGAATTTCTTCTTTTTCTCTTGAATTGATTGTTCAAATGACACCGAATCAAATTTCAAATCTATTTTTGATTTTCTAGTTGTTGTTTGATCTCAATTTAAGGGCTCTTTTTTCTTGTTTTTTTAACTCTCTTTTTCTTTTAAAGAATTGTTTTAAAATCATAGAACATTCGTCTTCTAGAATGCCACCTTCCCACATAGGGTGATGATTCCATTGCGGAAGATCGAAAAGAGAAACAACAGAAGCAACAGCTCCTCCTTTAGGGTCGAATGCACCAAAGTAAACATGTTCAATTCTACTTTGAATAATAGCACCCGAACACATTGGACAAGGTTCAAGAGTCACATATAAATCGCATCCTTCCAGACGCCAACTTTTTAATTTTCGACAAGCGGATTGGATTGCCATGACCTCGGCATGCTCTAAAGGATTCTGTTTGGTTTGTCTACGATTCCAACCTTTTGCGAGTATTTTTCCGTCTTTGACAATTACAGCCCCTACTGGCACTTCATCTAAGTTTTCTGCTTTTTTAGCAAGCCGTAGTGCGCTTCGCATATATTTTTCTTTTTCGTTTTTCATAATCTGATTTAATTTTATCAAACAAAAGTGAATATTACCGAAAGGAATGTGCTAATCCTATTTTCTTTACTACATTCAATTTCCTTGATTGATTTATTTCTTTTTCGCAAAATTCCAACTTTCTTTAAAGGGTTTGATCAAATGATTTTACGAAAGTTTGTGGATCTCTCTATTCTATCTTCTTTGTTGTCATTGCTTTTGAACAATATGAATGGCTTCCTTTTGCGCAGAACAAACATTCAAAAGAAAAATGAACAAATATAAAGAAATCCATTTTCAGATAAAAAAAATCTGAACGTATTTCTACATTCAGAATGATTGATCAATAAAAAAACTACTACACATAACAGCGCCCACGTAGTGCTGCTTCGTTCCCGACCTGACACGGTTAGTGAGATGTTATTGTAGTAGCTCGTTTAGTTTATCAGATTCTCAAATTGTTGCAAGCTTTTATGCAAGAGAAAAACGGTTGATCTATTATTTTGATCTTTTAATCTTATTTGTTGATTGGATGATTATGTGCTATTTGAGCGTTTTGATGTCCTTGATCTAGACCTGATTTTAAATCAATGATGTCATATTCAAATTCATATAAAATCTTCTGATTCATTTCTTGGGTTTATCCAACGCCATCTAAAATACTCCTACTCCTGTTTGAATCATGCTTAAAGATCACAAACGGTAGAAATAAAACTCGCTTTATAGGCCTGATTTTGAACAAATCCTGATCTTTCAGTATTTGTTTTAATCAATCTGATTTCATTGTAATTCACGCTCTAAATCGCAATTTCTCTTCTAAAGAAGATCTGATTCAGACTCTATCGCAATATTGATTTTCTATTTCAAAATAAATTTCCTAGCTCAAAAGGGTCAAAGCCTCATTCGCCACTAAATTGTGATCAAATACTCGAATCAGATTTTGGAGAATATATCTGATTCTAATTTCTCTATTCAGTACGATTTAAAGATTTGTCTTTTAGAAAACGAGAAAGCATTTCAATCACCCAGTTAAAGATATGAAATTCAGATCAAAGATCTGATCGTTTGCATCCTGTTGATTTCCATTTTCGCATGCTTATCATGTAAAGAATCATTCGTTCTTGGATCCAATAGATTATGCTTATTTTTCCTATTGTTTAGAAAACATTAAGAGTTAACGATGGGAAAATAGCTTATGATCAATGTATAAATATTTCAATTAAACATTTTTAAAAAGGATCCCCCATATGAAAAAGACGAAGAAAATAATTGCTACACTCGCGCTTGGCAGTTCCCTTTTATTTGCTGGTTGCCAAGGTGAAAAAAACGTTGAGATCTCACTTGTAGATCCAAACTCTCCAGTTCGAATTGGTGACACTGTATCGATCAAAACGAATCTATCTGGCTTCAACAATAATATCGATCCAAACGATTTGAACCCTTCAAGAGGAAGTGAAGCCTGGGTTGAAAATGATCAAATCAAATTCAAATCCAATACCCCAGGAACGTATTCTATTTATGTCATGCACGATGGCGTGCAAAGTAATATTCTCTCCATTGAAGTATTAAATCGAGATGCGATTTCGATGAACCAAGAGGATTCTTCTACAACATCTTCACAAAAACCAGAAGAAGATCTTATGGATCAAATTCAAGATGGCGATCGAGTTACAGTTTCACAAGCGATAGAAAAGAAAGACTTGTTAATCTCTAAAAATGTTTCCGTTGTCATGAGTGGCTATTTACCATTAGAGGGAAAACTAGATGCTTCCGGCGTTGAAACACCTGTCCTCTATAACGAAAGTCGATCGAATTATATTTTGTTAAAAGGATTTGATGCTCCATTTGGCAACTGCAAAGCGGAAGCAACCGGTACGTTGTATCAAGATTCTACGGGCCAACTCGTTATGCAAATGTCATATTTATATTCAACTGAAGAACCGGTCTACAAAGATAAAGACAAAAATGAAGACAAAGAAGATGATGGAAATTCGACAACTCCTCATGAATCTCCTGTAGAACATCCAACGCCTTCCAATCCTGATGATCCAATCATCAATAACCCACCACAAGCTTAATTCATTCATCTCCATAGCACCTACCTTAATCATCTAGGTAAGTGTGACGCTCCCCGTCAATTAAACACAGGAAAAACAAAAAAATTATAATTTCTTTGTATTGAAGATCTGATTCATTTTAAATGAACAGATCTTCTTTTTTTAAAGATGAATGATTGTAATAAGTGCAACACTTACTCACATAAAAAAGTCCACCAAGTCACGATCGACTCAATGGACTTCTCATATCAGTTTTGATTTCGTTCTACTTTTTAGGTGTAAGAATTTCTTTACCACCCATGTATGGACGTAATGCTTCTGGAATAAGTACAGAACCATCTGCTTGTAAATTGTTTTCTAAGAAAGCAATCAACATACGAGGTGGAGCTACACAAGTGTTGTTTAAAGTATGCGCAAAATATTTATTACCTTTTTCATCTTTTACACGGATTTTTAAACGACGTGCCTGTGCATCAGTTAAGTTGGAACAAGAACCAACTTCGAAGTATTTCTGTTGTCTTGGAGACCAAGCTTCAACGTCAACAGATTTACATTTTAAGTCAGCTAAATCACCGGAGCAGCATTCTAATGTACGAACTGGAATATCCAATGTACGGAAGAAATCTACTGTGTTTGTGTGCAGTTTTGTAAACCATTCTGCAGATTCTTCTGGTTTGCAGACAACGATCATTTCTTGTTTTTCAAATTGGTGAATACGATATACACCACGTTCTTCAATTCCATGTGCACCTTTTTCTTTACGGAAGCATGGGGAATAAGAAGTTAAAGTATATGGTAATTCTTTTTCATCTAAGATTTGGTCAATGAATCGGCCGATCATAGAGTGTTCGGAAGTTCCGATCAAATACAGATCTTCACCTTCGATTTTGTACATCATACCTTCCATTTCCGCAAAGGACATTACGCCATTTACGACATTAGAACGGATCATGTAAGGTGGAATCACATAAGTAAATCCACGGTCAATCATGAAATCACGAGCATAAGAGAGGATTGCAGAGTGTAAACGAGCAACATCGCCAATCAAATAGTAGAAACCATTTCCGGCTACACGTCTTGCTGCATCCATATCGATTCCCGCAAGAGATTCCATAATTTCTGTATGATAAGGAATTTCAAAGTCAGGAACGATTGGTTCACCGAAACGTTGTAACTCAACGTTTTCTGAATCGTCTTTACCAATTGGAACACTTGGATCAATGATGTTTGGAATTGCCATCATTGCTTGTGTTACTGCTTCTCTTAATTCATCTTCTTTTTTAGCCAGTTCATCGATTTGTTCGCCAAGTTTAGCTGTTTCCAGTTTAGCTGCTTCAGCTTCTTCTTTTTTGCCCTGGCCCATTAACATTCCAATTTTCTTGGATGCATTTTTTCTTTGAGAACGAAGTTCATCCGCTAATTGCTGAGTTTGACGCAATTGGGCATCATTACTAATTACTTCATCAACTAGATGGAGTTTGTGATGCTGGAACTTCTTTTCCATATTTTCTTTGACAAGGTCCGGATTTTCACGGACAAATTTCAAGTCGAGCATGCAAAATCTCCTTTTTTACACGTTATAATTTATCACCGATCAAAATTGTAGGCAAACAAGCAAATTTTCTCATGAATATTCATTCAAAATCGTTGTTTTTCTTCAAAAATATGCTGAAAATTTGCAAAAATCTGAAATTCACATTCGTATGATTGTTCAGGTTTTTGTTCTCATTGAAATCAAAGGGACAAGCTAATTTTGACTTGTCCCTTTGTTATTTCATCAATGTTTTTAATTCAATATGATTTTCAGATATTTGATCGATCTTTATTCTTGATCATCAATGATCTCTTCAATTGTATCTGTATCGATCTCTGTATTTTCAATTAAATCATCGTTTGTTGTAGATTCTTCGTGATCTGTTAAAGCTAAACGTAAAACTTTATCACCTTCTGCTAAACGAATCACACGAACACCACGTGTTGTACGCCCTTGAATCTTCACATTTTGTAAGTGGAAACGAATCATCTGACCTGTTTCAGTTACGATCAATGCATCTTCATCACCGCTCACTGCTCTAAAGGCAACGATTGGTCCTGTTTCTTCAGACGTTACAATTGTTTTAACACCTCGTGTACCACGGTCTGTTAAACGGTAATCTGAAATTAAAGAACGTTTTCCATATCCTTTTTCAGTTAAGGACATGACTGTTTCGCCCATTGAAGAGCTCGCAACGCCAACAACTTTTCCGCCCATCAGATCAATACCACGAACACCTGTTGCAGTACGTCCCATTAAACGAACGGCACTTTCTTTAAAGCGAACAGCATTTCCTCGGTCTCCGGCAATCAGAATTTCTTCATCACCAGTTGTGCGACGAACGAATGCCAAAGTATCTCCTTCATTTAAGGAAATTGCGACTTTACCCGTGCGGTTAATGTTTTTAAATTCAGACATCAATGTTCGTTTAACGATACCATTTCTTGTTACGAATAATAATGACTTCGCTTCTTCTTCTGGATTATATGGCAGAATGGCTTCAACTTTTTCACCATTTTGTAATGGTAAGAAGTTAATGATTGGTGTTCCTTTGGCAGTACGAGAACTGATTGGGAACTGGAAGCCTTTCATACGATACACACGACCTTCATTCGTAAAGAACAACAAGTAATCATGGTTCGATAAACCAACCATGAAATCAATGAAGTCTTCATCGTTTAAGGAAATGGAACGAATTCCTTTTCCACCACGGTTTTGCGTATGGTATGTGCTTGTTGGTGTAGTTTTCAAATAACCAGAGTGAGTTAATGTCATGATGATGTCTTCTTGAGGAATTAAATCTTCATCGATTACATCGAAGTTACCTTCCATAATTTCAGTACGACGTTCATCACCATAACGTTGTTTAATATCATCTAAGTTTTCGCGAATGATATTTAAGACACGTTCACGGTTAGCCAAAATGTCTTTAAAGTCTTTAATGCTTTCTAATAATTGATTGTATTCATTTTCGATCTTTTCACGTTCCAATCCGGATAAACGGCGGATTTGCATTGCTAAGATCGCTTTGGATTGAATAGCATCTAATCCAAAGCGTTCATTCATATCTGCAACCAATCCCGCTTCGTCTTTTCTAGATGAGCGAATTAATGCAATCAATTCATCTAAGAAGTCATGCGCAATACGTAAACCTTCTACGATATGCAAACGTTCTTCTGCTTTACGTAAATCAAAACGTGTACGACGGGTAATGACTTCGATTTGGTGATTGATGTAATCCGTGATCATTTCATGGATATTTAACTGTTTTGGACGACCATTTTCTAAAGCCAACATGTTAATTCCAAATGTGGATTGCAGTTGTGTTTCTCTAAACATTTGGTTGATGATGACTTCTTCTTGCGCATCTTTTTTCAGTTCCATGACGATGCGTACACCTTCACGGTTAGATTCATCGTTTAAGTAGGTTACGCCTTGGACTTTTTTATCACGGATGACTTCCGCCATTTTTTCGTACATCTTCATCTTATTGACGCCAAATGGAATTTCGTAATAAACAACACGTTTTTTACCATTAGGCATATCTTCAATCCGATATTTTGCACGAACTGTAATCGATCCACGTCCTGTTTCATACGCTTCACGAATTCCTTTACGGCCAAGAATAATTCCGCCCGTAGGAAAATCAGGTCCAGGTAAATATTCCATTAATTCTGGAACTGAAATATTCTCATCATTCATGACAGCCTTAATCGCATCTACAACTTCATTTAAGTTGTGTGGTGGAATATTCGTCGCCATACCAACTGCGATTCCGACTGCACCATTCAATAGTAAGTTTGGAATACGGCTTGGTAAAACAACTGGTTCTTTGCCATCAGAGTCATAAGTTTCTGCGAAATTAACAGTATCTTTGTTTAAATCCGCAATCATCTCCATCGAGATTTTGGACATACGCGCTTCTGTATAACGTTGCGCCGCAGCTCCATCTCCATCTAGAGAACCAAAGTTACCATGACCATCTACTAGTGGATAACGATAAGAGAAGTCTTGTGCCATACGGACCATGGCTTCATATACAGCAGTATCCCCATGTGGGTGATACTTACCAATAACATCACCGACAATACGCGCTGATTTTTTATGCGCAGATTGTGGGGTAATATTTAATGTGCTCATCGCATACAAAATACGACGATGAACAGGTTTTAAACCATCGCGAACATCAGGTAATGCACGTTGAACGATAACGGACATTGAATAGTCCAAGAATGATTCGCGCATTTCTTTACAAATTTCGATATCTTCAACAACATCAAATCTTTCTTCTTCTTCAACGTTTTCGGAAGTTTTGATTTCAGATTCGCTCATTATTTTCCCCTTTCTTGCAGATCTTGATTAAAATCTGATCAGATCTTATTTGTCTTATTCAGATTATAAAAATCTGAATTTCATTTTTTATTCCTATTTTAAATTGTGTATAAACTGAAGAATTAAAGGTCTAAAGTCGCATATTCTGCGTTATTTTGAATGAATTCTTTACGTGGTTCAACATCTTCACCCATCAGGATGGAGAAGACACTATCCGCTTCCATCGCATCATCAATTGTGATTCGTTTTAAAATACGACGTTTTGGATCCATTGTCGTTTCCCACAATTGTTCGGCATCCATTTCCCCTAAACCTTTGTAACGTTGTACTTTATATCCTTCTTTAAATTCGGCACGCAATTTGTCCATTTCTTGTTCTTTATAGGCATATGCTACTTTTTTGCCTTTTTCAATTTTATAAAGAGGAGGTTGAGCGATATAGACATAGCCATTTTCAATGACTGGACGCATAAAGCGATATAAGAACGTCAACATTAATGTTGCAATGTGACTTCCATCGACATCGGCATCGGTCATAATGACAATTTTGTGATAACGCAATTTAGAGACATCTGTTTGTTCTCTAAATCCACAACCAAATGCGGTGATCATTGAGTTAATTTCAGCGTTTTTGAAAATACGAGAATCACGCGCTTTTTCAACGTTCAATACTTTACCGCGCAGTGGCAAAATCGCTTGTGTTCGAGAGTCACGACCCATCTTGGCAGATCCACCCGCGGAGTTCCCTTCGACAATGTAAATTTCACATTCACTAGGATCTTTACTGGAACAGTCAGTTAATTTACCTGGTAAAGAAGTAATACCATCTAAAGCAGATTTACGTTGAACAGCTTCACGCGCTTTTGCTGCCGCAAGACGAGCCCGCCCTGCCATCAATCCTTTTTCAACCATCGCTTTGGCATCTTTTGGATTTTCAAGTAAGAAGCGTTCTAAGTATTTTCCAAAAATATTGGAGACAATTTTACGAACTTCACTATTTCCGAGTTTTGTTTTCGTCTGACCTTCAAATTGAGGATCTGGGTGTTTAACAGAAATAATCGCTGCTAAACCTTCTTTGACGTCTTCTTGTGTCAGTGTTTCGTCTTTTTTCAACAAGTTATTTTCGCGTCCGTATTTATTCAACTCACGAGTCAATGCTAAACGGAATCCATCAACGTGATAACCACCTTCTGGTGTATTGATGTTATTGACGAAAGAATAAATTTGGTTTTGGAAATCTTTGTTGTATTGAATCGCCACTTCTACTAAGATTTGATCCATTTCGCCTTCGGCATAAATAACTTTTTCAGAAATGACTTCACGTCCTTTATTCAAATATTGAACATATTCAACAATTCCACCTTCATAGCTGTATGTTTTGCTTTGTGGATGTTCTGGACGTTGATCTGTTAGAGTTAGTGTTAATTTTTTATTTAAGAATGCTAATTGACGGATTCTGGAATTTAAAATGCCAAAATCAAAAACGGTCGTTTCTTCAAAAATTTCTGAATCTGGTTTAAAGCGAACTGTTGTTCCCGTTTTATCCGTTGTTCCGATTTCTTTAAGTGGTTCAACTGTTTTTCCACCGTTTTCGAAACGGATATAGTAAATTTTTCCGTTTTGCTCAACAGTGACTTCCAACCATTTTGAAAGAGCGTTAACTACACTGGCACCAACACCATGCAAACCACCGGACACTTTATATGCTCCACCACCGAATTTACCACCGGCGTGAAGAACGGTCATAATCGTTTCTACAGCACTGATATGTGTTTTTTCATGAATCCCAACTGGCATACCACGGCCATTGTCATGAACACAAATGACGTCTCCTTCTTCAATCGTGACATCAATTTGATTCGCAAAGCCAGCTAAGCATTCATCAATCCCGTTATCGACAATTTCCCATACAAGATGGTGAAGTCCACGTTGTGATGTCGATCCGATGTACATCCCTGGACGTTTACGAACCGCTTCAAGTCCTTCTAAAACTTGAATATCATCAGCGGTATAAGAATGATCGACATGGCTTGCTTCATTTTCTAATTTGTCAAATTCAGAAATAGACTCTTTAAGCTCTTGGGCATTTTCTACTGTACGATTTTCATTGGTTGGCATTTGATCTTTGTTTTCGATCTCAGACATCGTATAATCCCTCCTTCATGACTCCATGATCTACTGTGTAAAAATGGACAGGCCGATTAAACCAGGATGGATCTACGGTTTCGGCCGTTGTAATAAAAATTTGAATTTCATCGGGAAAAGCAGCAACGAGTCCCGCTCTGCGTGATTCGTCCAATTCCGAGAAAACGTCATCCAAAAGTAAAACAGGATGATGTCCTGTTTTATCTTTAATGACTTGGCATAATGCAATTTTTAGTGCAAGCATAATTGAGCGTTTTTGCCCTTGGCTTGCGGTTTGGGTAACAAGTTTGCCATCGAGATAAAATTCAAGATCATCTTTATGTATCCCGATTGCTGTTGTTTTCATTTTTAAATCTTTATCATATGATTTCGCATAAGCATCAACGAGCTGTTGGCGAACGTCGGCTGAGGCATCCACACAAGTTTTATAGCGAAGGGTTAACGTTTCATTTCCTTCGGAAAAATTGTGGAAAATCTCATTCATTTTTTCGTTTAATAATTTTACGAATGCAACTCTTTGTTGGATTAATATCACTTGCGCATCAATCATTTGATCGGTAATGGTTTTGAGTAATACTTGATCCACTTGATAAGTCTTTAAAATTGTTGAGCGCTCTTTTAAAAGCTTGTTAAACTGACTGAGTACAGTCGTATAAGATCTAGATAATTTCACCAATTCAATATCGATCATTTTTCTTCTTTCTTTTGGTGGATCAGAAAAAAGACGTAAATCATCTGGACAGAAAATGACCGCATTTAAAATTCCTACAAAATTAGAAAAAGCAGACACTGGCTTTCCATTACGAAATAAATATTTCTTGCCTTGCGAAAAAATTGTTTTAAGGCTCTCAAGCCGTCCAGAATTTTCAACCACACATTCTAGAGTGAAAGACTCTTGGCCATGACGCATCAAAGAAGGTGTTTTATTGGTCCTCCATGAGCGTAGATGAGAAAGGAAATAGATGGCTTCTATCAGATTTGTTTTTCCTTGCGCATTTTTTCCAAATAGAATATAGATCGAATCAGGATTAAAAGAAAAAGAAGCCTTTTCGAAATTTCTATACTCCGAAAGAACAAGCTTCTGTACGTTCATTCAATCTCGATCCGAGTTCCTGCGGCTTCAACTACATCATGACTGCGCAATTTTTTCCCGCGACGATTTTCGAGTTCACCATTGACACGAACTTCATTTTCAGCCAGCCAAGCTTTTACTTGTCCACCTGACTGAATCAGATCGCAGGCTTTTAAAAGCTGCTGCAAAGTAATATATTCACCATTTAAAGAAAACTTCATCTGTAAATCCTCTTTTCCATTCATAATTATAACAAAAATAGGCCCTATTTACCACACATTGAGAATTTCTATCTAAACACACAGGAATACGCAAATAAAAAGATCGTTCTTAATGACTCTAAAAAAGTACTTGTGAAAAATCAGTGAAAATATATTCTCCCTTCTTTTCCTTGATCTTTTTCATTTTTCTCCATTTTCTTCTTATGTTCTCAAAAAAAACTGATCTAAACACTAACGGTCTAGATCAGTTCAATCAATTTCAAATATTAATATTGGCGAATTGGCACAACAACCATTGTCAATTCATCATTTTTCGGATTGCTGATGCGAATTGGACGTAATTCATTCAAAATGAACAGTTCAACATCGCCTTCTAAATCTAATGCGTTTAATGCTTGTAACATCAATTGTGCATTAAAGGCAAAAGTAAATTCGTCACCTGTATATTCCACGTTATTGAATACTTCGCGACATGATCCAATCTGGCTGGATAATACGCGCATATTCACTCCGCTTTCGGAACAAGCCATTTCTACAGGAACAACACTACCTAAAGTAGATTTTTTAGAAGTATAGATCAAAGAACGATTTAACATTCCAATTAAATCACTCGCTTTGATTTTTAAGTGAGCTTTAGGATCCACTGGAATAATGGAATGTACATCTGGGAATGTTCCTTCAATTAATGGAGATTGAATCATCGTGTGATCATACGTCACCATGATACGACGTTTATCTGCATAAACATCAATGTCTTGATCTTCTGGTACGCTACGAGCAATTTCTTTAGCAAAGCTTGGCGTAATGGTCATGCGAATTGTTTGTTCACTTGGATAGTCTGTTTTAAAGCTAGCCATTCTAAATGCATCGGTTGCCGTTGCTATAAATTTTTCACCATCAATTTCAATATTAACGCCTAATAAAACTTGTCTTGTATTTTTATCCGCTGCAGCGTATACAACGTGACGTTCAATTGCTTTAAAAAATTTAGCTGGAAGCACAAAGTGGTTTTCTGGGCGATCTAATGCAACTGCTGGGTATTTATAAGCAGATTGGCAAATTAAATCGTAATTTCCGTCACTTCCACTGACACGTAATAAATCTTCATCTGTTGTAACAATCTGAATTTGTTCGCTATTCATGCGACGTAATAATTCAGAAAGAATATGTGTATTGATGACAATCGATCCTTTTTCAGTAACTTCAAGTCGATTGTTCTCATCAGGAATAATTTGGGTTTGAATCGCAAGTGAATCATCGGTTGCTAAAAAAGTTAGTCCATTTTCATTGGCTTGAACTTTAGCTCCCGTCAAAATTGTTTTTGGATTCAATGGGTTAATAGCATGACCCACTAGGTTAATTGCTTCTAAAAAAACGGTACGTTTTACTGAAATTTCCATAAAATTTAACTCTCCCTTCTATATAAAAGTTAAAGATTATAACAATAAGGGTGGGGAAACTGGGGATATAGCTTGAAAACAAGCGATACCTAAAGCAAAAACACCCTAAAAATGAGTGTGGATTTAATGTGGTATTTATGTGATCTTCCGTTTTATCTCGTCAACAGCGTCTTTCCAAGTCGATTCTTTTTGAATCATCTTCTTGGCGCGGGAAAAACTTGAAGAAATGGTGGTATGATCACGATTTCCCAATTGAGATCCGATCTCTGCATAAGGAAGTTGTAACATATCTCGCATCAGATAAATACAGATTTGCCGTGCTTGTGAGATTTTCTTCTGTCTACTTTTACCTTCTAAATCGGCATAGGATAAACCATAATAGCGAATTACTGCTTTTTTAATCGATTTTGCGTTGAGTTGTTCCGGTTCACTAATAATCGGTTCATCTTTTAAAACACCAAGGGCAAAGGACATGGAGATTGTAGGTGGATTAAATAATGTTGCATTGAAAATCAGACGATTTAATGCTCCTTCTAAGGCACGAACATCATCGCTATAGCCACGAGCGAGAAAATCTAATACATCATCATCAATGTCGATAACATCTTCATGTCCTTCGATTTTCTTCATTAAAATTCGTTTCGCATGTTCTGCGCCTGGTTTAGAGATATTGACGATTAATCCTGAAGAAAAACGGCTGATTAATCGCTTCGTTAAGCTTGAAATCTCCGAAGGATGGGTATCGGAAGTTAAGATAATCTGCTTTTTTTGACGAATCAGTTCGTTATAGAGCGTGAAGAAGACTTCTTGGCAGCTATCTGAACGTAAGTTTTGAATGTCATCGACTAAAAAATAGTCGCAATCCAAAAGGGTTTCTTTAATCTTTTCTACCGCATTTCCTTCTTTAGATTTCGTGCGCATAGCATCGAGCAATAAGCTCACTAAATCCCCAGCATAGATGTAAATCACTTTTGCGTTGGGTTGTGTTTGGGCTAATGCATTCCCTAAGGCATTGAGGATATGTGTTTTACCTAAGCCAGAATTTCCGTATAACATGAGCGGATTAAACATGCCTTTGTTTTTCGGAAGACAAGCCATTTGACAAGCTGCTAAAGCTTCTTGGTTACTTGGTCCGCGAACAAAAGAGTCAAAAGTTAATCCCGGATCAAAGCCACGGGAAATTAATTGAATCGCTTTTTGTTTCAGCGATTCATCAGGCATCATTTGTGCCATTTCTTTTTCGGTAATTAATTCAATACTCACATTCGATCCGACCATTTCGGAAAGTGTGGCTTCAAATAATTGTAGATTTTCACGAATTAGATTAATGGCAACAATGTTTTGACAAGAGATATAAGCAACCTGGTTTTCAATTTTGAAAAGAGATGTCTTTTTTATCCATGTCATTGTCCCACTATCAAAATGTCCGCTTTTGTTAATGAGATCTAATGTTTGTATCCAATTTGATTTCAAAGATGAGTCCATAAATCGCAATCCTTTCGTGTAGTTTCCAATATACAAGATTTTTGTTTTGAAAAATAGTGTGGAATATGGAGGAAAACCAATGGGGAAAAGTGAAAATACAAACTTTACCCCAATGGGGAAAACTCTGCAATTTTTGTGAAGTCCCCATACTATAAATCGCGTTTTCCCCATTAATATTTATTAGAATTAGCGATAGATACACAGTTTTTAAGAGTTTTCCACTTTTCCCCATTGGGGAGAAAAAACGAAATAAAAACATTGCAATTAATGGGGAAAGTATGTGGATAATGTGAATAAATCACTGAATTTTCCCCAATTTAGCTGGGGAAAATTCTTGTTTAAAATTGTTCGTTTTTTGAATTCCCCATTCATTGGGGATTATTTGGGGATAAATGCAAGGGTCTGTGTAAACAATGGGGAAAACTCAAAATGAATAACATTTGAATATAAAAAGAGAAAAGGAACGCATTAAACAAGATGTAAAAAACGAAAGGGAGAAAAGCGAAAAGAAAATCTACAACAATATAAGGAAAGAAAAATACAAAAAGAGTGAATCAGTCTCCATCTAAAAGATCAGGGATGATCAAAGCGAGAATTTGCGAATGCTCGTGATATTTGAAAATGCGCTTTGATCTGCTTTTTTATGCAGATTTGATGGAAATATAATGGAATAACAAGGGTAAAAAATGGAATATATAGCCTTGAAAAAAGAGCATTTTACAAGCAAGAATGAGCTAAATTGAATCACATTCATAAGCTACAAATATCAGTTTCCCCCATTTATTTCTAAATAATGGATAAATAAGCGTTTTTTTACACTTTTTGATCGCAATTCCAACCGTTTTAATCGTTGACAGTCTTGTTTTTGAAATGGTATAGTGACTTTCGCAACTAGGAAGAAAAGAAGTATTTTATATACTTATATAGAGAAAGGATTGAGAAACAATGAAACGTACATATCAACCAAGTAAAGTTAAACACCAAAGAACTCATGGTTTCCGCGCTCGTATGGCAACTAAAGGCGGACGTAAAGTACTTGCAAGAAGAAGAGCTAGAGGCAGAAAGGTTTTATCCGCTTAGAAATCACCTGCAAAGGTGATTTTTTTCTCTGTCTTGCCTTATGAAAAAGAATCAGAGAATTCTTAAAAACACGGAGTTTTCCTCCATCATTTCCAAGAAACACTCGCAAGCCAATGCAGCGTTTGTTCTCTATACCGCAAAACGAGCTGAAGACAAAGCACGGGTCGGAATTAGTGTAGGAAAAAAAATAGGAAATGCGGTCATTCGCAACAGAACGAAAAGACAAGTTCGTGCTCTAATTGATTCCGTGTATACTTTTGATGAGACTTTTGACTCTATTGTGATTGTCCGTCCAGCATTTAAAAAGATGGATTACGAACAACGGAGTGAATTGTTATCCCGGTTGCACGACCGGGCTGTGCAAAAAAATGGAGGAAGAGCACATGAAAAATAATCTGTTTGAAAAATTTCGCGTCCTTCTTCTGTGTCTGCTTGTTGCAGTAGGTCTTGCTGCTTGTTCGAATCCACGTGGACAAGATGGTAAGACAAAAGTCGATCAGGTTATCGCTTTAGAAGAGGTAACTCTTAACAAAGATCAAGTCAACATTTCTGAAATTTCAGATCAGCAGCTCAAAGAAGAATTAGAAAATTCAAAAGAAGAGACAATCACTATCCAACCAACAAGTTGGGGTGAAAGTTGGCAAAAAGGTTGGTTCGATGGATTAATCATTTGGCCAATTGCGCAATTAATTAACTTCTTTGCATCCTTCACAGATGCTGGATGGGGAATTATTCTTGCGACTTTACTGATTCAGCTGTTGATTTTCTTATTAACATTTAAATCCCAGATTTCCCAACAAAGAATGCAGGAACTTCAACCTGAGATGACTCGCATTCAGGAAAAATATAAAGGGAAAAACGATGAGCGTTCTAAAATGCTCATGGCTCAGGAAACACAAAAACTTTATACAGATAACGACATTCACCCATTTGGTAGCATCTTAGTGATGTTTATTCAGTTACCAATCATGATGGGTATGTTCTATGCAACAATGCGTGCTGCAACAACTGTATATGGAACATTCATGGGTATGTCTTTAGCACGTACACCATTGGATGGATTCAAAGCAATGCAAATTGCGCCAATCGCTGTATATGTCTTAATGATTTTGATGTCCTTAATTCAATTACAGATTCCAAAGTGGTTAAACAAATACTCAGCTCGTAAAAATAAACAAGCTTATAAAAAACAAGAAACAACTAACTCAATGACAAGCACCATGAACATGACAATGTACATGACGACTGGATTAATCGCAATCATGTACTTATCTTGGCCAATGGCGATGTCTTTCTATTGGTTAGTTTCATCTATTATTCGTGCCTTCACAAGCGTCTTATCTCACTTCTTATCTGAAAAACAGAAAGCAAAACGTGAAGAAGAAGAAAAACAGAAACGTTCTGAAGGTATTTTAAAACATCGTAAAAAGTAATAAACCGTATAGAAACGGTTGAAATGAATTTTAAAGCAGTAAAATTCATAACAGGAGATCTTATGGAATTTGATCGTTTTTCTGGAAAAACTCTAGAAGAAGCTATCGCATCTGCAACATCTGCAAAAGGTGTTGACGTTGAACAGCTCACCTATAACATTGTCGAAGAAAAAGCTGGCTTTTTAGGCATCGGCCGTACTGTGACGATTGAAGCCTGGGCTCCAGTTGATGTAAAAGCATTTATCCACGACTACGTGCAGACTTATTTTGACAATGCCCAAATGGATGGCAAAGTTGAAGTTGCAATGGAACTAGATAATAACGAGTATTTCTATCGTGTTAAAGTCGATACAAATGCCAATGCAGTTTTGATCGGTCGTCAAGGACGTACACTTCAAGACTTCAACCGTTTAGTGCGCACTGCAGCAAGTAGTGTATTCAAAAAACATGTTCGCTTATTGATCGATGTGAACGGATATAAAGAAGATCGTTATGAAAAAATCGTACGCATGGCTGTACGTGTGGCTAAAGACGTTCGACGCACCAAAGTTGATGCTGTTCTTGAACCAATGCCAGCTGACGAAAGAAAAGCGATTCACGCTGCTTTAAGCGAAATGAAAGGCATTTCTACTCGTTCTGAAGGAGAAGGTGCTGCAAGACAGCTCCATATCCTGTATACACCAACAACTCAAGAATAAAAAAAGGGCTAATCGCCCTTTTTTTTAGGATTTTTGAAATTTCATATCATAGGGATAAGATTTAGGCTTTAGAAAAGAAAAAAATCTTGTATTCTTATGAGAGTTGTATGAGCAAAAACAATTCGATTTGTTGTTTCAACAAATCCACTATCTAAAAATAAAATCGTTTACTAGACTTCAAGATAATTGAAGTCTTTTGCGGTTTGTCGAAAACAAAAAAATAAGGAAGGACAATTATGAAACTGATTGTAGGACTGGGAAACCCAGGTGTGAAATATGAAGGAACTCGCCATAATGCGGGATTTATGGTTATGGATGCCATTAGTGAAAAATTAAATGTATCCATCAATAAAAAGAAATTTGAAGGATCTTATGTCAAAACAAAAATTGGCAATGAAGATGTCATTTTATTAAAACCAGAAACATATATGAATAATTCTGGTTTTTCCGTTCGTGCATGCATGGACTTTTTTAAGATCAGCCGTGAAGACATTTTAGTCATCTATGACGATTTAGATACACCAGTAGGATCGATTCGTTTAAAAACAAAAGGATCTGCTGGTGGTCATAATGGGGTAAAAAGCGTAATTGCTTGTGCGATGGGCGAAGAATTCGATCGGATTCGCGTAGGAATTGGCAGAAATCCACAAATTAATATTATCGATTACGTTTTAACGCGTTTCCGTCCCGATGAATTAGAGGATTTAAATCATTCGGTTGAACAAGCTGCTAATGCTGCGATTTTAGCAATTAAACAAGGTTTTCCTAAAGCGATGAACCGTTATAACGTTAAACCGAAAAAACCAAAAGTGAAAAAAGAAGAAAAAGAAAATACAAAAGATCTTTACCCTAACAACGGCAAAGATGAAATTTACCGTGTTGAAGGGAATAAAAACACAAATGAATAGATTCAAGCTTGAATCTTAAAGGATAAAGAAAGGAGGTTCATATATGTCAGAGAATCTCATATTGAAATCTTTAGAGCATAATCCGGCGACTTTAGAATTGCTCAAAGAGGATGGACAATTAGGAAATTTGTCGATGATGGAAGAAGCGTTATTACTTGCAGCGGCATTCCAACAAGACCATCAAACACGAATTGTCGTCAAGAAAAATAAATACGAAGCGCAACAGCTCTACACCCGCCTAGCTTTACTGCAACAAGAAGTGCTGTGTTTTACGATGGATGAATCTTTGCGTATTTCGGCAATTGCAGCGAGTCCAGAAGAAAAAATCAATCAGCTTTCTGCTTTATATCAAATGCGCCAAGACTTTTCGAAGATCATTGTGACGAATGTTGCCGCCTATATGCGCTTTTTACCGGATGTGGATTTCTTCGATCAAAGTTGTATTCAACTGAAAGTCGGCAGGGATGTTTCGCGTAAAGAATTGTCAGAAAAACTGAACCGCATTGGATATGCCAAAGTGAATTATGCGGAAATGCCTTGCTCCTATGCATCACGTGGGGGCATTTTGGATGTATTCTCCATTAACTATCCCGATCCAATTCGTATCGAATTTTTTGATACAGAAATCGAATCGATCCGTTTTTTTAATCCCGACACCCAACGTACGATTCGTTCAATTGATGAAGTCGTTTTAATTCCGGCCACGGAAGTTTTATTTAGTGATCAACAAATCGAACAACTTCAAACAATTGTGCCAGAACAATTAGAAAAACAACTCAAAAAGACAAATCCGGATGGAGCGGAATTTTTACAAGATGCGATTGAATCAGATTTAAGAGCCATTGAAGCATTTGATACGCAATCAAAACTGTATCGTTATTACACATTTGTTGAAACATCGAATATTCATGATTATGTCGAAGGGGCAAAGGTTATTTATTCCCCCGCAGAAGATGTGGAAGAAAATGCCAAAAAAGTTGTTTTAGATAATGCGACGTATATGCAAGAAGAAGTTCAAGACTTCCAAGCTTTAGCGCGTTATACGATGTTTCATGATCTTTATACGATCGAAAAAAAACGGAATCCATTTAAAATCTCGGTATTTTTACCCTTTGATCATCCAATTGAAAGTGGCATTCGTATGGTGGATGCACCAGGGATTAATTATCGAGAATGGGTTGTTGAAGAAGCGAAAAAAGAAAACGTATATTTTGCCTTAGAAAAAGAAGATTTAGCAATTTTAAAAGACAATTGCGATATTTTGCATTTAAATACAACTGATCCGATTTTCTATCAGGGATTTAGCGTCGATGGCATGACGGTGTATACAAGACAAGAAATCTTTAGACATCAAAACCGAAAAGTGCCATATCAAAAGACGTTCTCCCAATCCACGGCGTTAAATGACATTCTCGAATTAGAAGTTGGGGATTATATCGTTCATGCCCAATATGGAATTGGTCAGTATTTAGGCGTTGAAACAAAAGAAATCAAAGGTGTGAAAAAAGACTATCTTCACGTTGCCTATCGGGGTGGAGATGATTTATTTGTGCCTTTATCCCAATTCCAGCTCATTCGCAAATACGTATCCAAAGAAGGGGCGGGGACGAAACTGTCCAAACTAGGAAGTGGCGAATGGGAAAAGACGAAAAAGAAAGTCAATACGAAAGTCGAAGAAATTGCCGGAAGACTTGTGGAACTGTATGCGACACGTACTGAAGATATCGGCTTTGCCTTTCCTAAAGATGATGTTTTAGAGCGGGAATTTGACGAAGCGTTTGAATTCGAATCGACGCCAGACCAAATTTCAGCAACGGCGGAAATTAAAGCAGAAATGGAATTAGCAAAACCGATGGATCACTTGTTAATCGGGGATGTTGGGTATGGTAAAACCGAAGTAGCGATGCGTTGCGCATTTAAAGCAATTTGTGCCGGAAAACAAGTGGCTTTCCTTTGCCCAACGACTATTTTATCTTTGCAACACTTTAGAACGTTACAGCGCCGTTTTGAACAAACGGGGGCGCAAATTGCCTTAGTCAATCGTTTTGTCAGTGATAAAGAAATGCGCGAGATCATTAAGCGATTAAAAGAAGGCCAAATCGATATTGTGGTCGGAACGCATCGTCTGTTCTCAAAATCGATACAATATAAAGATTTAGGTTTATTGATTATTGACGAAGAACAACGCTTTGGAGTTAGTCACAAAGAAAAAATTAAAGAGATGAAAAACACGATTGATGTTCTTTCTCTTTCGGCAACGCCAATTCCAAGAACATTGCAGATGTCTTTAATTGGGGTCCGCTCGATTTCCCAATTAAAAACGGCGCCTGCCCATCGTCATCCGGTGCAAACCTACATCATGGAACAAAAAGGCCCAGTCATTAAAGAAATTATTTCTCGTGAATTAGCACGTGATGGCCAAGTGTTCTACTTGCATAACCGGGTTCAAGATATTTTTAGAGTGGCAAATGACCTGGCTAAAGATTTCCCTGATGCGCAAATCGGCGTCGCCCATGGCAAAATGTCGCGGGAAGAAATCGAAAATATCCTCATTGATTTTGCGCAAGGAAAATTCCAAATTCTCGTTTGTACGACGATCATTGAAACGGGATTAGATATTGCCAATGCGAATACGATTATTATCGAAAATGCCGATCGCTTTGGCTTATCGCAGCTCTACCAAATTCGGGGTCGTGTTGGTCGACGAGAAAAACTGGCTTATTGTTACTTGATGGTTACGCCACAAAAACAATTGAATGAACAAGCGAGCAAGCGTTTAAAATCGATTAAAGAATTCACCCAGCTTGGATCGGGCTATAAAATTGCGATGCGCGATTTAACCATTCGTGGTGCTGGGGATATGTTAGGTCCAAAACAAGCTGGATTTATCGATTCTGTCGGATTAGACATGTACTTAGATTTACTTTCTCAAGCCGTCGCACGAAAGAAAAAACTAGCCCAAATGGCCAATATGGAAGTCAATATTCGCGAAGAGGCAAAAGAAAAAGAAGTTCCGGAAATTAAACAGACCAATATTCAAATGGAAGGTTATGTCCCAGTACCATTTACATCGAGCGATGGGGATAAACTGGCTTTATATCAAGCCATTCGTGATATTCATAGCGAAGAACAATTGCGCCAATATGAAAAGAGAACAGCGGATATCTTTGGACGAATTCCTAAAGAAGTTCAACAATTATTCAACAGCAGAAGAATTGATTTATTTGCGAGTCAAGACAGTGTTGAATCAGTGGAAGAAAAAGACAATCGCATTGAAATTCGCATGACTGTGGATTGGTCGCACAAAGCGGATGGTTTAAAACTGTTTGAAGCGATGTCAGCAGTCAGCCGCCAAGTCAATATGACCCTCAAAAATGGGGCGATTGTTATCAATTTTGAGAAAAAGAAACATTATTGGGAACTATTCAATAAAGTGATTGAAGTTTTAAATGACCCATTATTTAGAAAGGATTAAGCGATGCGTCTAGATAAATACTTAAAAACTGCCCGCATTTTAAAACGCCGTGAGGCAGCAAAACAATTAGCATTGGAAAAAAGAATTACTCTGAATGGTCGCGTTGCTAAACCATCGAGTGAAGTGGATATCGATGATGTGATTGTCCTTGAATTTGGAAATCGAATCTTAGAAATCGTCGTCAAAGATACGCCAAAACAAGCGAATAAGGAAAAAGCTGCCTTGATGTTTGAAGTGATTCGGCAAACGAAAAAGGAAATTGCTGATGAAACTAGCGGAGACTAAAGTATTACGAGATCCCATTCATGGCTATATTCATATTGATCAAAAAGTGATCTGGGATTTAATCGACAGTAAAGAATTTCAACGTTTACGCCGCATTCATCAATTAGGGGGCGTCAGTATGGTTTACCATTGTGCCGAACATACGCGATTTGCCCATAGTTTAGGCGTTTATGAACTGGCTAGACGAATGATGAGTGAAGTGGATGAAATTGCCCAATTTTTAAATCATCAACAAAAAATGGCAGGACTTTGCGCGGCATTGTTACACGATTTAGGACATGGTCCTTTTTCCCATTGTTTTGAGCGCTTTAGTCACATTCATCATGAAACCTTAACCAAAGCGATTATCCTCGATCCCCATAGTGAGGTGCATCAAATTTTAAACAAGGAAGATCCAAGTCTTGCGCAAAGAGTAGTGGATATTTTAAATCACCAATCGGATTGTCCTTTGTTAGAAGAAATGATTAGCTCACAACTCGATTGTGATCGCATGGATTACTTATTGCGCGATGCGTATATGACCGGCACAACTTATGGCAATTTTGATTTAGAGAGAATTTTGCGCGTGCTTCGCGTCAAAGAGGGTCATCTTTGTGTCAAACGTTCCGGAACACATGCCGTTGAAGATTACATCATGGCCCGTTATCAAATGTATTGGCAAGTGTATTTACATCCCGATGCTGCCGGATATGAAAGCATGATTTTAACGTTCCTTCAGGCGTTTAAAGACTATTGCGACAAACATCCTAGTGATCTTCTCCAATGCAAAATAGTGGATTTACATCAAGATGTATTGAACCTACAAGCGTTTGAGCGCTTAGATGATTTTTCGCTTTTGATGCAAATTGAAAAAGCCCAAGATTTAGAGGATGAAGTTTTATCTAATCTTTCCCGAGCTATTTTGTCGAGAAGACTCCCGGATTGGAAATCTTGTCAAAATAAAGAAGAAGGAGAGCAATGGATTGCGCATTTGAAATTATCTCATCCATTCCAACAAGCGCTTTGCCAAGTGATGAGAATGGAAGCGGGCGAGTATCGTCCTTACTTTGAATCTTTACACAATCCAATTCGCATTTTGGATGGTGATACTTGTATCCCTCTTTCCCAATGCTCAGATGTGACCCAAGCGTTGTTAAATATGAAAAATCCGCAACAATGGAGGGTGTATTTTCCAAAAGAGAGATTTTTAAAATACGAAAAAACGGCATAGAAATCGCTTGATAGATTGAAAAGATCTAATGATGTGATACACTTTCAATCGCTATGTTAGTACATGTTCATTTAGAAGATTTAAAATCACACGAAGCTCTGTATCAAGGTTTAGCAGAGTATGAATTATTAGACTCTGGTTCGTTTTGTGTTTCTTTTGGCACGGCCCAAGAACAATCCACGTGGAAAGTACTCAAAAAAGGGATATTGATTCACAATGAATCAGAAGTAAAAACGCGCTTATTTTTGCCTTACGTAGGCGAAGGAAAAGCGAATATTCAAACGCCTTTTGGCAATATGGAAATGCCAATTTCACAGATCAAATGCGAGATTCAAACGAAAGGAAATGAACAACGATCCTTAGAAAATGTCTCAAAAATGAGCGAAGAATGGATAAAAGTGATTCATCTTTCTTATTTATTAGACGAAACTGAGTATTTTTATTTTCAAATGACGTTGAACATGCATAAATAGTTAAGGTTTAAAAAACCACAGATTCACAAATGCAAATACATGCTCATATGATTTGAGTATGAAATCATAAATAACCAATAGAGAAAGGATGAACACCATGGGAGCAATGGATCAAACTCTCCGTCAAGCTCTTGCATTAGCAGTAAAACAAGCTTACGACTTAGACTTAGAACCAAACGAAATTATTATCGAAATTCCAAAACGTAAAGAACAAGGGGATTATTCAACGAATATGGCGATGAAGTTAACAAAAACTTTACGCACAAAACCAGTTGAAATTGCCCAAAACATCATGAACAACCTGCAAAGTGATTCCATCGAACACGTTGAAATCGCCGGTCCTGGTTTCTTGAATTTCGTGATGAAAAAAGATGAATATGCAAGAGTTATTCCAACAATTCTTGAACTTAAAGAAAACTATGGCCAACTTGCTGATAATCACATCAAAGTGAATCTTGAATACGTATCCGCAAACCCAACTGGATCTTTACACTTAGGACACGCACGTGGGGCAGCATGGGGTGATTCTTGTGCGAGAATCATGAAAAAAGCGGGTTATGATGTAACTCGTGAATACTATGTTAACGATGCAGGTAACCAAATTGGTAACCTTGCTCTTTCTTTATGGGCACGTTATGCGCAAGCACACGGCCAGGAAGCTGAAATTGGTGAAGATGGATATTTAGGTGCTGACGTAAAAGAAAAAGCAGAACAGCTCGCAAAAGAATATCCAAATCAATTATTAGAACCAACAAAAGAAAACTTAGATTTCTTCAGAAAAGAAGGAATTGCCTTTGAATTAGACAAAATCAAAGAAGACTTAGACCGTTTCCGTGTTCACTTCGATGTTTGGACTTCTGAACAAGCATTAAGAGATGCGAAAAAAGTAGATGAAGCCTTAAAACAACTTGGTGATAATGGCTATACTTACGAAAAAGATGGCGCATTATGGTTTAGAACAACAGACTTCAATGATGATAAAGACCGCGTATTACGTAAACAAGATGGTTCTTTGACCTACTTAGTTCCAGATATCGCTTATCATGACGATAAATATCGCCGTGGATTTGATATGTTAGTGAACTTCTTCGGTGCTGACCACCATGGATATATTCCACGTTTAAAAGCATCAATGTCTGCTTTACACCATGATCCAGACAAATTAAATGTCGATATCATTCAGATGGTTCGTTTAGTTAGCAATGGTGAAGAAGTTAAAATGTCGAAACGTTTAGGTAACGCGACAACAATTAATGACTTGATGGATTTAGTTGGTGTTGATGCAGCAAGATATTTCTTCTCTGCACGTGCATTAGATACACATCTTGATTTCGATTTAGACTTAGCTGTATCCAAAACAAATGAAAACCCAGTTTATTATGCTCAATATGCCCATGCGCGTATTTGTTCGATCTTAAAACAGACAGAAGGATATAGCACACCAACAGATTTCAAAGACTTAACTCACGAAAAAGAAATTGATCTGCTCAAAACATTACAAGAATATCCATCTGTAATTGAACAGACAGCAAGAACACGTCAAGTTCATCGAATTTCTCATTATATTCAAAACCTCGCTGCGAAGTTCCATAGCTTCTATGGCGCATGCAAAGTAAATGATCCCCAAAATCCAGAACTCAGCGCTCAACGAATTGCTTTGTTGCAAGCTGTACAGATTGTTTTAGCTGATGCATTAAGCTTAATTGGCGTATCAGCCCCTGAATCAATGTAAACCGATTGTATTACGAGGAGATTTACACATGAAAAAATCAATGATTGATCTGGCTTATGACATTTTATCCAGCCAGAAAAAAGCTATGAAATTTATCGATATTTGGAATCAAGTATCTAGTGAAATGGGATTTACTCCTTCACAAGCTGATGACAATATCGCACAACTTTATAGTGACTTATCCATTGACGGTCGATTTGCCTCTCTTCCAGGAAATACTTGGGATTTGCGCAAACGTCAGTCTTCCGCTAACACGATTGTCGACACAGAATCAATTAGTGTCGAAGATGAAGACGACTACGTAACAGAAGAAGACGAAGATGAAATCATCGATGAAGAAGATGATGATGAAGAGTCTTCTGAAGACGAAGAATAAAACGATTTAAACAGTGAATGTTTTTGAATCAATGGGGATATATATTTTTCAAAAATAAACATTCAATGCGAAATGATTCATCTTTCGCTAATCAATAAAAATTGAAATCAAACGTGATCCAATAGATGTTCAAGTAGAACACAAAATGGATCACGTTTTTTTGTCATAGGATTGGAAGAGATCAAGAATATGAAAATCCTAAATATTGAAAAGATAGTTAGGAAAAAATAAAAAGAATAAGAATATACCTAAAATAAAGGATATTCTTATTCTTTCAGATTTTTTGATGTCATGTTTAAGAAGCGGCTTGCGTACTTGTTGATGAATTTGTTTCACTTGCTTGGCTTGCAGGCTGCGTTGTATCTTCCGGTTGTTCTTCAAAGTCGATCGTGATGTGGTAGTCTTCGCGAACTTCTGGGATGACATTGAGCACAGAGAGAATTGAGGTTTTCGCATCTTCTTTTGCTTGTTCAAATACGCCGTTATCTTGCATTTTTTGTTCTGCAATCACTTTTTGATTTGTTTCAAATTCAAGATAGTCATCAATCGTCACTTGATTGAAGATGTTGAACGATTGATCATAGACTTCGACACTTTCAGCAGGGATCGCATTGGATAAAATTTGGATCGGTGGACAAGTGACATGAATCTGATTGTGGTTCACATCGATTTTGACGTCTTTGATAGAAAAACCAAGTAAAGCTTCTCCTTGATAAGAGAGGATGAAGTTTTTTCCTGTAAAAGGAATACTCCAACCATTAATTTCATATGAATTTTCAAATTTACCAATATCGGAATAGTAGTACTTTGTGGTGATCAGATCAGAAGCCTGCTCAAGTGAGGTTTTGAGAGTTGTTGAACTGATTTCTTTTCTTTCTTGAGCTCCTTTCAAAGCTAAACAACCAGAAAGGGAAACGATGGAGCATAGCGCTAAACCAATCACAAATCCGATGGCTCCATTTCGGATCGCTGGTTTTAATCTTTGTTTTGCCATGCAAATAGTTTACCATTTTTAAAAACAATAATATTTCGAATGAATAAATAATGATTGGACGCAAACGTTTTCTAAAATTCAGACTATAAAGAAAACAGAGAGAATTGCAGTTCGTAAGATTCATCATGAATCGATTAGCAACTAATGGTATACTGAAGACTATGAATAAAGAACAATTCCGAGAAGCTCTACAACAAAACAACATTATTCTCGATGAGAAACAAATCCATCAATTTGAACAATACTTAAGCTTACTTCAAGAATGGAATCAGAAAATGAATCTGACGGCAATTGTTGAAGAAGAAGAAGTTTGGGAAAAACATTTTTACGATTCAATTGTTCCTTTTATGGGGACAGAATTTGAAACGATGGCCGATGTCGGCAGTGGTGCGGGATTTCCAGGGATTCCACTTTCTATCGTTTGGCCTAAACGGCAATTCACTTTGATTGAACCACTGACAAAACGTTGCAAGTTTTTACAAGTCGTAAAAGATGAATTACAGTTGAAAAACGTGAACATTGAAAATGCGCGTGCTGAAGATTACGTCAAACAAAACCGTTCTAAATTTGATGTGGTTAGTGCTCGGGCAGTAGCAAGACTTTCCATTTTATTGGAACTTTGTATTCCTTTACTCAAAGGCAAAGGAAAATTTATCGCGTTAAAAGGATCTGCTGGTAAAGAAGAATTAAAAAATGCGAAACCAGCGATCGATGCTTTAAAAGTTAAGGTTGAACAAATTAAAGAATTTGAATTAGGACAAGAGGGCGAACGAACCGTCATTACATTTGTGAAGACAGCGCCAACTCCAAAACAATATCCACGTTCTTATTCTTTAATTAAGAAAAAACCACTGGAGGAAACGAATGGCTAAAATCATCGCAATTTCCAATCAAAAAGGTGGCGTGGGTAAAACGACAACAGCAATCAATTTATCCAGTGCTTTGTCGAGATTAGGCAATAAAGTATTGCTTGTTGATTTTGATTCCCAAGGGAATGCAAGCCAAGGATTAGGGGCATTAAAATCCAATGGCCAACCCACAGTCTATAACGTGATGTTGGAAGGTTTTCCAATTCAAAATGCGATTGTACATGGAGATAAATGTCCAGTCGATATTTTGCCAAGCAACATGACTTTAGCAGGTGCTGATTTAATGATGGATCGCTTAAGTTCAGGAAAAGAACAACTCTTAAAAAATGCGCTTGATCCAATTCGCGATCAATACGATTTTATTTTGATTGATTGTCCACCTTCTTTAGGATTACTGAACACCAATGCGCTGACGGCAGCGGATAGTGTCTTGATTCCTGTGCAATGTGAGTATTATGCATTAGAAGGGGTAACCCAATTGTTGTTGACCATTCGCTTGGTTCAAAAAACAAGTAACCCAAAACTTTTAATCGAAGGAATTTTGATGACAATGTTTGATTATCGAACTCGTCTATCCGTCGATGTTTCCCAAGAAGTTCGCCAGACCTTTGGTCGTTTAGTGTACCAAAATTCAATTCCACGGAATGTTAAATTGTCCGAAGCTCCAAGTCGTGGTGTCTCCATTTTTGAATATGATCCGAAATGTAAAGGGGCTCAAGCCTATGCCCGCTTATCTCGTGAAATGCTTCATCTGAAAGAAGATGTGTTTGCATGAGTGAAGAAAACAAAAGATTAGGTAAAGGCTTATCCTCCATTTTTGGAGGAGACATAACCCAAATGTTGGATGATATTCAAAACGGACAAGATACATCACAAAACTATGCTCAGCTCCAAATTCCGGTCGATCAAATTCGCCCGAACCCTTATCAGCCACGAAAAATTTTTAATGAAGAAGCTCTCGAAGAGTTAGCTGCTTCAATTCGAGAACATGGCGTATTCACGCCGATCTTAGTCAAGAAAAGTATTCATGGCTACGAATTGATTGCCGGAGAACGCCGCCTTCGTGCTTCTAAACTTGCACAAAAAGCGGAAATCCCAGCAATTATTGTCGATTTCAATGATCAAGAAATGATGGAAATTTCTTTACTTGAAAATATTCAACGTGAAGATTTAAACGTCATTGAAGAAGCAAAAGCATATGATCAATTGATCAAAAAACTGCATTATACTCAAGAACAACTCGCAACAAGAGTCGGCAAAAGTAGAGAACATATCGCAAACTTATTAAGACTTTTACGTTTGCCAGAAGAAGTGAGTCAAATGGTCATCGATAAAAAATTATCGATGGGTCATGTTCGCGCTTTGTTGTCATTAAAAGACAAACCATCCATGATCAAATTAGCCGATAAAGCTTATCGAGAAAGCTGGTCGGTGCGAAAGATGGAACAAAAAGTCAAAGAGGCGCTCGATTCACAATCAAAAGAATTAAAAAATGATGTAAAAAAAGCGGAACAAGAAGAATTCGACAACAACATCTTTATTCAAGATGCCCATCGGCAATTAGAAGAATTTTTCCAAACGCCGGTGAAGATTAAACCCAATTCGATTACGATTCACTATGAAACCGTACAAGATTTGACTCGTATTTTAGAATTATTAGATTTAACAGAAACAGAATAAAAAAATAAGTTTCCTTGAATGGCTAAGAAATCAAAATGTGATTTCAAAGGACAAGGAAACTTTTTTGTTTTAAATCGGTAAAGGAAGACCTTGGCGATCCATCTCTAATAGTTTTTGAATTTGTAGGATCGTTTTGTCTAGACCAAATTGTTTTAAGTAACCGAGCAGATATAAAATTTGGCGTTCAGTTTGCGGATGAATGCAGACATGGCTTTGATTATCTCGATAATATTTCAAAGGAGAATCATCTCGATACTTTTCTTTTAAATAAATTTGACTTGCCGCCACCCGGTCACAAAACATTTCGACGACATATTGGAATTTCATCGGCACCGGTTTGATGCCATCTTTGCTGTTGTCGAGCCAGTATTCCCAATGATGGGGATTGCGGCCTTTATGATGAAGCCAGGATAGAGAATATCCTTCTGCTTCTTTTTGGGCATCGATTGGTGAGCGATAGCCTTGGTAATAACGAAATCCTGTTTTTAGCTCGATTGGGCTATATTTAGATAAGTCATGAAGAAGGCCTTGTTTGTATAATCCGCAACGAAAACATAAAGATGTGACTTTGATTTTATGCTGGTTAATCGTTTGCAGATGGCCAAAAGTTTTTTGCATGGTGTTCATGTCTTTATTTTAAGCCGATTGGTGACAAACAGGAAAGGAAATTTACGAAATATAACGCTATTTTGGTTGCATTTGTTAAGACGAGGTTGTTATAATCTTTACGCACTTACTTTAAATCAGCAAATGATTTAAGGCGGAAGGAGGTTATGGCACATGAAACAAGGAATCCATCCTAACTACCATACCGTAACTGTTGTTTGTGCTTCCTGCGGTAATAAATTCGAATCTGGTTCTACAGTAAAAGGTGATACTCTTACAGTAGATACTTGCAGCAACTGCCACCCATTCTACACTGGCCGTCAGCGTTTCGCAGCCGCTCAAGGACGTATTGAAAAGTTCAACAGAAAATACGGACGCAACAACAAAGACTAAGGATAAAAAAATTTCCGCCTTATGGGCGGAATTTTTTATTTTAGGACAATTTGAATTTTATAAGTTCTAAAAGGAAACACACTTCGATCAAATGGAGTGTGTTTTTTCTTCATTCAATATTTATGATTCAATTTGCGAATTTCTGACTATAAAAAGATATGAAGTGTTTAAGATGCCAAAATCAAGATCCCCATTTTTTCTTTTGGATCAACAATCATCTCTATTGTCGCAAGTGCATGGATTTTGGTTTATTAGAAGTTGGAACGCTACCGTTAAAACCACATCTTTCTTCTCGCGTATGGAAAGGAAAGCCGCATTTAGAATTTGAATTAAAGTCTTTTCAAAAAGAAGCATCGCATCAAGTTCTTGAATATTTAAAAGCGGGAAAAGATGTTTTAACGTATGCAGCTACGGGAGCAGGAAAAACAGAAATTTCTCTTGAGAGTATTTGTTGGTATTTAGCTCAAGGGAAAAAAGTATGTTTTGCGATTTCACGAAGACAAGTTGTTTTAGAAATTGCGAAACGTCTATCTGCCAATTTTCCCGAACTCAAAGTGATTGCCGTTTGCCAAGGTCATACTCAAATTACGGATGCGGATCTAATTGTATGTACTACCCATCAGTTATATCGTTATCCATTTTGTTTCGATTTACTTATCTTGGATGAATTAGATGCGTTTCCTTATGCAGGAAATGATGTTCTCGAAGCGATCGCCAATCAAAGTTGTGTTGGTCAAAAGTTACTCCTTTCGGCAACGCCGGATCAAAAAAGTTTACAGGCAATCGCGCAAGGAAAAATGGGAATGGTCAATTTATTTAAGCGTCCCCATGAACAGCCGTTAAGTGTTCCGAAAGTGAAAATTTGTTCACGAGGGATGATGGTGGTTTATATATTCATGGAATGTATGAGATATAAAAAACAACGCAAACAAGTGTTATTGTTCGTTCCTAGAATTCAAGATACAAAATGGATGAAATGGATTTTAAGTCCTTTTATGAAAACCGACGTGATCCATTCCAAAAGTACAGATAAAGAAATCATCATGGAGAGATTTCATGATAAGAAAAGTCAGGTGTTGATATGCACAACTTTACTCGAAAGAGGAATTACTGTTCCATCGGTGCAAGTGATCGTTTACCGAGCCGATCATCCCGTGTTTACCAGCGCGAGTTTGATCCAGATTTTCGGACGAGCCGGCCGCAGTTACAACGATCCCTACGGCAAGACCAGCGCATATATTCAAACGCCATCCCAACAACTGACCAAGTGTCTCGAACAAATTCATTACATGAACACTGTCTCTGGTGTAGCGCCCCAATCAACACATGCCAAACGATTCAAGACGTTTTTCAAGGATCCAAATCACTATGTTTAGATTGCCAAAAGAAGCTTCACCCGGTATGGGTAACGTATAAAGTATCGCGAAAACGAGTTTGGATTAGTTATTTGTGGAATGAGGAATTCGAAACGTTTTATCAAAGAATTATGAAATTTCATGATCTTGCGCTAGGGCAAGCTTTACTTGAATACCAAAGAGCATGGATCAAACCCCTTTTGAAATATCCAATTCTAGCGATGGATTTCGATTATAATGCAGATGAATTTCATGCGCTTTTTACCGGAATTGTTTTACGCGATGTACGACGGGTTCATCAAAGACAAGAGTGTCCTTCATTCTATATTGCTTGTTTTATTTATCCAATAGCCCCCAAAAAAATCCAATCGATTTTACAAGACCACTATTGTGTCGGTGTGTGGATGATGGCTCAAAAAGAGGAATGGATCCCGAAAAGTTGGTTGAGTCAAATGATGAAGAAAGCGATATAAAGCGATTTATTTTGAAAAGATCGCTAAAAAAATAAGAAATCATTTGGATGAAAACAGGTTTTATGAATAAATTAGATTTTGTTTATCGATTTTCGTTATTTTTTGATTAAAGTGAAATGGGCATTAAATTTAAACTTTTCAATATCACCCGTTTTAAAATGATAAACACGAATAACAGAGAATGAATCTGTTAAAATATCCAAAACAAAGGGAGGTTTCTGATGAGCAATAGAGAAAATGAAGTTTTAGATTCATTACTTGATTCATTATCGGATGATCAGGAAATGAAACAGAAAATTAATGAGTTTGCCCGGAATAAAGAACGTCAACGTCGTATACAGCGTGCGCGAGCAACTTCAGAACAATTTCAACAAACTTATTCCCGTTCCAGTCAACAGGAATCTTCACTCGACAATATTGTTGAAAAAACACGAGAACAACCTGTTTTTCATCCTCGAAATATTCCGATCGATGAACCGGAAGAAACAGATAAAACGTATGAGTCGTTAGATATTCCTGATTTTATGCGTAGCCACAATGTTTCAGATTTAACAATTAATTTAAATGAACTTGATCGTGATGGACTAGAATACGAGCCAAGGCAGGATGAACAAAGACAAGTCAATGAGAACACAATCGAACAAACGCGGCAGTTTGTACAAAACGATCGTGTCAGTCCGTCTAGACCAGTTCAATCTCAACCGAATCGTCATATGCCGCAACAGTCTTATGAAGCAGTTGACCAGATGCGCATGATGCCAACGCCAGATCGTTCGCGAATGCAACCGCGTCAAGATATTGGTGGGGCAACACGCCAAATGGTTCGTCATGAAAACTTACAAGAGGCAGCTTATCGTTCACATCCAGCTGATTCGACTCGCGTATTTGATCATCGAGCACCAATGAAATCTAATCAAGCAGGTGGTACGGTGCGGATGAATCAAGATGAAATTCGCAATTTACTCGATAAAGAAGAACCAATTTTAAAACGGGAATATTTGCAAGATGAGGATGACTATTCTGATCGCTATGATCGCAAATCGCGCCGTAAAAAAAGTGGGGCAAAAGGGGCGCTCATTTTTGGAGCAGTTTTGTTAGGAATTGTGGCATTGTTTGGTGGCGGTTATGCGCTCAAAAGTTTTATTGATACAACTATCGCGGATAAACAAGGAATGGATGAAGGTTTTGATGCCTTGATGGATTGGATCGCTGGATATAATTCTTATTCTGATGAAGAAAAGATGGATATTCTCGATTTTAGAAAAACATACGAAAAACTCAGTCAAGATGCCAAAGACAAAGTTAACTCTTTAATCAGTTCGGTTACGGGAAAATCATTTGATGAGCTTTTAGCAATTGCGACTATGGGAGATAAACCAGAGTCTAGTGTCGAAAATGTTGCGAATGCTGAAAAGAAAGCGAAGTTGCGTGAACAAGTCGAAACACTAGAATTGGAAGTTTCGGAATTATCCAAACAACTTTCTGAAATTGATTCGCGAGCGCAATCAGCGGAACGCAAATTTAATGATAAACAAAGTGTTTATAATGCTTATCAATCTGATGTCAAAGCAGCTAGTGATGCGATTGCCTCTTATCAATCCCAATTGAATAACTTACCTTCGATTTCCGATTTACAATCGCAATTGATCATTTTGCAATCACAACTTGAACGCCTAGAAGCCAATGAAGGCAATGAGGAAAGTGTGATTTCAATGCAACAAAGAGTCGCGAGTCTGCAAAACCAAATTGATACGCACGATAGTACAGTTGCTGATTTAGAATCAAAAATCTCGATGGAACAAAATAATCTGCAACAAGCATCAAGTAAAGCCAATACGGCAAAAACAGAAATGGATAGCGCAAATTCTGAATGGCAAGCCATTAAAGATGAAAAAACGCCAATCCAAGAAAAAATTGATTCTAAAAATTCAAAAATCCAAGAGTTAAAAGACGAAATGGATGCAATTCAATAATTCAAATCAAAATGGAGTTCAGGTCTTCTCTTTCTTTAGAGAAGATCTTTTTCTTTTCACGAGAACAAAAGTGAAGTAAAGAAAACAAAAATTAAAATGTCCAATTTCACTTCGTTTTCACAAAAAGATTACTTAGAATCTCAATATGAAAGAAGATTCTATTTTTCTGTAACCGTCATTACATTTTCGCTCAAGAAAGAATGCGCTGTATGTGTTAAAATGAGACCGGAAGGTGATTCTATGACACAAAAAAATGCCATTGTACTTGCTGCGGGCAAAGGAACAAGAATGAGATCCGAAAAAAACAAAGTGATGCATACTTTGATCGATCGTCCAATTCTTGCTTATCCGATTGATGCTTTAAAAGAAGCAGGTGCAGATCGAATTGTGGTTGTGGCTGGATACCAAGCTCAATCTTTAATGGATGCATTCAAAGATGTAGAATTTGCGATTCAAAAAGAACAGCTCGGAACAGGACATGCTGTAATGCAATGTACAGTTTTGGAAAATGAACCAGGCTATACGTTAGTCATGAATGGGGATGTGCCTTGTTTACAAGCCAGTACACTACAAGCGTTGTACGAAGAAACACAAAAGAACAATCATTCACTCGTATTATTAAGTGCAGTATTGGAAGATGGTGCGCATTATGGTCGAGTAGTGAGAAATGATGCAGGTCAGGTTTTAGAGATTGTCGAAAGTAAAGACTGCACTCAAGATCAGAAACAAATCCGGGAGATTAATGCTGGAGTTTATTGTTTTAATAACCGGGATTTGTTTGAGTCATTGTCTAAATTGACAACCAACAACGCCCAACATGAATATTATCTGACCGATCTGGTTAAGATTCTTTCTTCGCAAGGAAAAAGTGTACAAGCCATTCAATGTAACCCAGATGAAATGGCAGGGATCAATACAGTGACAGAACTGTATGGAGTATCCCAATGGATGATTCAAAAAATCAATCAGAAATGGATGGATCAAGGCGTTCAGATTATGGATCCAAAACGCACGGTCATTGGTAAAGATGTGCAAATCGGTCATGATGTTGAAATTTACCCAGGTACGCATTTGATGGGGAAAACAATTATTCAAGATTGGTGTGAAATTTACCCAAATACTTGGATCGAAGATGCGACAGTAGAAGATCACTGCAAACTTCATTCTTGTATCGTTAAAAATTGCACAGTGCCACAGAACACTTTCAAAGAAAATGAATTCATTAAGGAAGGACTCTGACATGAAACAAAAAGAAGAACTAAAAGATTCAACTGTAGTTTTTGCGCTTAGTGCCAGCAAAGGTCTTGCGCAAGAAATTTGTGATATTTTAGATTTACCACTTGGTAAATGTGATGTTCATCACTTTGCTGATGGTGAAATTCTTGTTGAATTAGGCGAATCTGTTCGTGGAAAAGACGTATTCTTCGTTCAATCAACTAACCGCCCAGTAAACGATAACTTGATGGAATTGTTAATCGGTATCGATGCGTGCATGCGTGCATCTGCTCGTTCCATTAACTGTGTAATCCCATACTTTGGTTATGCTCGCCAAGACCGCAAAGCAAAACCAAGACAGCCAATTTCTTCTAAACTTATCGCAACAATGTTAGAAAGAGCTGGTGCAAACCGTGTAATCACAATGGATTTACACGCTGCTCAGATCCAAGGTTACTTTGATATCCCAGCGGATGACTTAAACACATTGCCATTAATCGCTGAATACCTCAAAAACAAAGATGGCTTAAATCTTGAAGACATCGTTGTTGTTTCCCCAGACCATGGTGGAACTGTTCGTGCAAGAAGACTTGCAGATCGTTTAGGTGCTCCAGTAGCAATCATCGATAAGAGAAGACCAAAACCAAACGTTGCAGTTGCAATGAACTTATTAGGTGAAGTGGATGGTAAAGTTGCTGTTGTCATCGATGACATGGTTGATACAGCTGGTACTTTAACAAGTGGTATTAACATGCTTTATGAAAAAGGCGCTAAACAAGTTATCGCTGCTTGTGCACACGGTGTATTATCCGGACCTGCAATTGACCGTTTAAAATCTGCTAACCTTGCAGAATTCATCGTTACAAATACAATTGATCAAGCAGAAAACAAAGCAAAATATGAAGAAATGACAGTTCTTTCTGTTGCTCCTCTTGCAGCAGCTGCAATCGAAGCAATCGAAGAAAACGAATCTTTATCTACTGCTTTAAACGCAGCAGTAAGCTACACTGATCAGAAATAAAATATGAAAAAACTGAAGATCTCAATAAATAAGATCTTCAGTTTTTTTTAGCTATTTTTTGAGTGAGGAAATAAAGATAAGAAGTTATTTCGTATTTGTTGTTGTAAAACTGTTTCATCTACTTCTTGAATTTCAGCAATTTTAGATACTGTTGCATGAACATAAGCAGGATGATTTGTTTTCCCTCGATAAGGAACAGGGGAAAGATAAGGGGAATCTGTTTCGGACAAAATGCGATCAATCGGACAATGGGCAACATTGATCAAACCTTGTTTGTTGTTTTTATAAGTGATCGGACCAGCAAAAGAAATGAGTGAATTTAAAGTTAATGCTTCTTTCATAATTTCTAGCGAACCAGAAAAACAATGGAAAATAATTGGGGTTTTCGCATAAGCCTTCAAAATATCTAAACAATCCCGACTTGCATCGCGCATGTGAATTGAGATCGGTAAATTAGTGGTATTGGCAATTTCGATTTGACGAATGAATAATTCTTTTTGTTGTTCTTTAAATGTTGTATCCCAATAATAATCGAGACCAATTTCACCAAGGACATCGAGATGGTGGGCTTTTGCTTCTGCTTCTAAATCAGCTAAATCTTCGAAAGTAATATCTTGAACATCCCCTGGATAAAAACCATAAGCAACTTTTAAATGCTCAGGATATTTAGCTTTTAATTGTTGTGCGCGTAAGTATTCTTCTTTATTTGTACACATGATCATCATTAAATCGACTCCTTGTTGGAGTGCTTCTTCAATAATGAGGTCGGCATCTGGATAAAGCGTGTCGCAAGTGATATGACAATGCGTATCAGTAATCATGAACATTCTCCTTTTTAAAAACATAAAATAAGTAAAGGATGAACAATATCCGTCCATCCTTAGTTTGTGTGAAATCAAATTTTAAGTGAGTCATCGCAAGGATAAGATCAAATTTACACTTGGCGAATTATTTCTGTTTTGATTTGAAGATTTTCAATTCGATTGGGGCTTCGTTTTGAGGAGCACCAGTTTTGGTATAGCCTAAAGCTTCAATAATCTCTTCCATAGCTTGACGGGTGTCGTCACGGTTTAATGCGAATTCAACTTGGGCTTGTAAGAATCCTTTACGATCTCCGACATCGTAACGATTTCCTTCAAATGGGCAAGAGTAAACATCTTCATCATGACTTAAACGATCGATCGCATCAGTTAATTGAATTTCGTTTCCACGACCAGCGGGTTGAGTTTCAAGTTTTTCGAAAATGCCAGGTGTTAAAACATAACGACCTAAAATAGCTAAGTTACTAGCGGCATCTTCCAATGCCGGTTTTTCCACAAATTCACTTACACAGTTGTAGCCATTATCTTGTGGTTTGATATCTGCGACAATGCCATATTTTGAAATATCTTCATCTTTGACATTTCGTGTACCGACGACGCTACAACCAGTTTGGTCATAAATGTCGATTAATTGACGAATGGCACCTTTGCCATTTGGGTTAACGACAATATCATCACCGAGTAAAACCGCAAAAGGTTCATTCCCCACAAAGCTTTTAGCACATAAAATCGCATGACCTAAACCTTTAGGTGTTTTTTGTCGGACAGAAACGACGTTAACCATGTCCGTGATTTTTTCGATCATTTCTAAATGTTCGAGATCATTGGAAGTTTTTAGTTTTTCTTCTAACTCGAAAGAACGGTCGAAATGGTTTTCGATGCTTTGTTTATAAGAGTTTGTGATGATACAAATCTCCTCAATCCCCGCTTCAACTGCTTCTTCAATGACATATTGAATTGTAGGAATATCGACAATAGGTAACATTTCTTTTGGGATTGCTTTTGTGGCAGGTAAAAAACGAGTGCCAAAGCCAGCTGCAGGAATGACAGCTTTACGTACTTTTTTAAACATATAAAGATTTCCTTTCGAAGTTCAAATTCGTTTTGAACTCGTTTATACGATAAAAATGATGAGTTCTATCTTCTCTATTGTAGCGGTTAGAGTGGTTGTGTTCAATCAACCGTATCAATCAGACAAGAAAAGAAAAAAACGAAAAAGAGTAAAAATAATTAAATAAACTATAAATAATAAAAAATAGACATCCAAAGGAATCGAATAAAACGATAATAAAATGAATAAAAACACTTTAGATACTCATAAAATGGAATGTCTTTGAACATTTAAGTAACAAGAAAATCAGTATAAAATAGAAATGGGATTCTCTAGATTTGCGTGAGTAAATGTGGATTGCATTCAAGAAAACCACTATAAATTGGGAAGAGATTTGATGGAGATTCCCTTTTATTTATGAAAATAGTAAGATAATTTGATGATTGAGTAGACTTTTACTCGATCAGAATTGTAAAGATTCACTTGATGAATACATAAATAGATGAAAGGACAAGACATGGCAAAAATGGAAGACCGTCTAGATACAATGGCACAGCGTCTGGACGAAATTAACGAAAAAATGATGGACCCTTCAGTCGTTGGCGATCGTAGACAAATGTCTAAACTAGGACGTGAAGCCAATGAACTGACTCCAATTATCGAAGTATACAATGAATATAAAACAGCAACTGCAGAATTAGCAGATGCTAAAGAACTGCTCAAAGAATCTGATGCTGAAATTATCGAAATGGCGAAATTAGAAATCAGCGAGCTTGAACCAAGAATTGAAGAATACGTTTCAAAACTGGAATTACTTTTAGTTCCAACAGATCCTAACGATTCCCATAACGCATTTGTGGAAATCCGTGGTGCTGCTGGTGGTGATGAAGCCAATATTTTTGCGGGGGACTTATTCCGCATGTACTCCAAATATGCGGATTCAAAAGGTTGGCGTATTGAAGTCAGCGATGCTGAAGATTCCGAAGCAGGTGGATTCTCTATTATCTGCTTTAAAGTTACTGGCCAACATGCTTATGGAACACTTAAATACGAAAGTGGATCCCACCGTGTACAGCGCGTTCCTAAAACAGAATCCCAAGGTCGTATCCAAACTTCAACGGCAACAGTTCTTGTTTACCCAGAATTAGACGAAGAAGATTTCGATATTGATATGAACGATTTAGAAATCGAAACAATGCGTGCTTCTGGTGCTGGAGGACAGCACGTCAACAAAACTGACTCTGCTGTACGTATCGTGCACAAACCTACAGGTATCGTCGTAAAATGTCAGGACGGACGTTCTCAACACGAAAACCGTGCAACAGCTTTAGCAACGATTGCGGCACGTGTTAAAGAAGAACGCCAACGTGAAATCGATATGAAAAACGATGCGGAACGTAAAACTAAAATCGGAACAGGTGACCGTGCTGAAAAAATCCGTACTTACAACTATCCACAAAACCGTGTAACAGATCACCGTATCGGTTACTCTGTAAACCAATTAGATCGTATTATTGATGGTCGTTTAGAAGACTTAATGAACGCTTTATCAACGGCGGATCAACAAGCAAAACTTGCAGGAGAATCTCTCTAATGATCACATGGCACCAATTGTTACAGGAAGGCAAAGAAAGACTGTATCAAGCAAACCAATCCGACCAAGCAGCTCTTTTACTGTTGAATGAATTGTGTTCCCATAGAAATATCAATTTATATATGGTGATGGATGAACCTGTGAATGAACAAGTTCAAACAGATTATTTAGAAGCAATTCATCGTATGGAAAAAGGCGAACCACTCGGATATGTATTAGGGTATGAAAACTTCTATGGCTACGATTTTATCGTTAATGAAGATGTTCTTATTCCTCGTCCTGAAACAGAAGAATTGACAGGTCAAGTCTTAATGCTTTGCGATGACGTGCTCGAAAAAATCGAACACCCTGTTGTTTTTGACGTTGCAACCGGATCGGGTGCAATTGGTATTACGCTCTCTTTAGAAGAACCACGTCTAGATGTCTATGCTTCAGATATTTCGCAAAAGGCATTAGAAGTTGCTTATATGAACAACGAAAAACTTGGAGGACGTGTCGTCTTCGTGCAAGGGGATATGTTACAACCATTTGTGGATCGCAACATGCATTGTGATGTCCTTGTGTGCAATCCACCTTATATCCCACAAGAAGAAAAACTCGACCATGGTGTAGTGGACTATGAACCCAATGTCGCATTATTCGGGGGCGAAGATGGTTTGTATTTCTATCGTAGTGTCTTTAAAAATGCGCACAAAGTTTTAAACGAAAATGGAATCATGGCGTTTGAAATGGGATATGATCAAGGTGAACGTTTATCTGCTTTAGCTAAACAATATTTCCCTGAAGCGGATGTACAAGTGCTCCAAGATATTTCACAAAAAGATCGCATTTTAGTTGTACGCACTTAAAATGTACAAACAAAGAAAGAAGATATTCAAAAATGTTAACAAGAAATGATCCTTGTTGGTGTGGAAGTGGCAAGAAGTATAAAAAATGCCACGAAGAATTCGACCGTCATCTTCATCAACTTAAAAAAGAAGGAAAACGAATTCCTACCCACAAAATGATTAAAAACGAAGAAGATATTCATTGGATTCGTGAAGCCGCTAAAATCAACAATGCGGTATTGGATTTAGTTGGCGAAAAAATTCATATCGGAATGACAACTGACGAAATTGATCAGCTCGTTCACGACTATACTGTTGAACATGGTGGAATCCCAGCTTGTTTAGGTTACGAAGGTTTCCCAAAAAGCTGTTGTACATCAGTCAATGATCAAATTTGCCACGGTATTCCAGATGATTACGTGCTCCAAGATGGAGATATCATCAACGTCGATTGCACAACGATCGTCAATGGCCACTATGCAGATGCTAGCCGTATGTATTGCTTAGGAAACGTAGCACCTAATGCGCAAAAACTAGTAGATGTCACAAAACAATGTTTAGAAGCCGGGATTGCGGCAGTTAAACCTTGGGGTCACTTAGGAGATATTGGTGCAGCAATTCAAGAAATTGCGCACGCGAATGGCTATTCTGTTGTCGTTGACTTCTGTGGTCATGGTGTCGGAAATGCATTCCATGAAGATCCTATGGTTCCTCACGTAGGCCGAAAAGGAACAGGTGTAGTTTTAGCGCCAGGAATGGTGTTCACAATCGAACCAATGATCAACGAAGGTGTCGCAAGTTTATTTATCGATGCCGACAATGATTGGACAAGTTACACTGATGATGGAAAACTTTCTGCCCAATGGGAAAATACAATTTTAGTCACTGAAGACGGAATTGAAATTATCGCTCATTAATGCAACACACAATGTGCAAAAAACAGAAGATCAACTTCTGCTTTTGCACATTTTTTTTAGACATCTCATTTCGATTTTCATGATGTTTTGATCGAGATCGATGAAATTGCCGATCTTTCTTGGAAATTATCTTTTCTTGATTGAGATTGCCGTGGCAAAATGAGCTTACGAAAAAAAACTTAAAGAGAGGGAGTGACGATTATGAATGTAAAAGACATTCGTTTAATTGTGATGGATATCGATGGCACACTCGTGAATAGTCAAAGACAATTAACACCAAAAACAAAAGAAGCGCTCATTCGCTTAGAAGAACATGGAATTTGTCTTGCCTTAGCATCCGGCAGACCGTATAAAGGATTGATTCAGCTCGCAAAACAGCTGAAGATGGATGAGTATAACGGAATTTTGATTTCAAGCAATGGCGCCAGAGCGGAAATTCTACCCTCTCGAACGGTTCGCTTTGAACATGCAATTCCTACAGAACTTGCCAAAGAAGTCTTGGAGCATTTAAAACAATTTGACGTGTATCCTATGATTGAAGATGGCGATTATATGTTAGTCAATAATGTCTATCAAAATGAAATTACGTGTAAAGGTAAGACGATGAATATCATTGATTATGAAGCACATAGTAATGGCTTTTTATTAAAAGAAAGTCACGATCTTACACAATCAGTCAATTTTTCACCATCTAAGATTTTGAGTGCCGGAAGCGATGTTTATTTACAAGAGCATTATCAAGAAATGGAAGCTCCATTTAAAGATCGCTTGGATTGTATGTTCACAGCCCCTTTCTATTTTGAATATACCGCAAAAGATACCAATAAAGGTGCTGCAATTGAGTCGTTAGGTTATGCTAAAGAACAAATTGTCGCGATTGGCGATGCACAAAACGATTTGTCGATGTTTAAAAAAGCAGAAATTAAAATTGCGATGGGCAATGCGGTGGACGAAGTAAAATCTGCTGCTGATATTGTTGTAGAGGATAATAACCACGATGGAATCGGAAAATGGATAGAAGAAACATTCCCGGAATATTTTCAATAAAACTCAACTTATAAAAAAGACGACAAGAACACATTAAAGATGTGAAGAACTTGTCGTCTTTTATTTGTTGGATTAATCTTCTAACCAATAAATCTTGCCATCCACCATTTTTTGAATAGGGGCAAGAGAATAGAATGGATATCCTTTTTCTAATAAATAAGAACGTCCTTTTTGGAACGATTTTTCAATACAGAAGCCACAGCCACATAAAATGGCATTGCTTTGGGTAATTAAATCTTCAACCCCTTTAAATGCTTGGCCATCGGCTAAAAAGTCGTCGATAAATAATACGCGATCACCAGGGGCAATGGCCTCTTGTTCCATACAAATGGTGTACGTTTTTTGTTTGGTAAATGAATAAACTTCAGTACTGATTGGATGATCCATCGTAGAAGGTAATGCTTTTTTTGCATAAACGAGAGGAACATTTAAATAGAGTGCAGTCATGAATGCTGGAGCAATCCCTCCAGATTCAATGGTTAAAACTTTAGTTGGCTTTTCGTCTTTAAAGTAATTTGAAAAAGCTTTACCGATTTGATCCATTAAGGCAGGATCGACGATATGATTCAAAAAATGATCGACTTTTAAAACTCTTTCGCTTAAGACACGCCCGTCTTTTTCAATTCTTTCTTGTAAAAAATTCATATTTTAGCCTCTCTTTAAAATGAATGATGTTTAGGCAACTGCTATTCAAGAACAACTTGAATTCGCTCATCCCCTTGAATAATGGATGAAACGTATTGTTGCACCCAAGCTTTTGAAATGTCCATGCCTTGGGCACTCACAAAATGATTGGCAGCTAAATCATCGTTGTATTCATGAATAGTTGTTGTTCGATATTGGCGTAAATCTGGAGAAATCCAAGTGATAGTAGGAATTATTTGAATCTCACTGAAGGACGCTTTTTGTTTGTTGAAATCATAGTTTAATCTGAAATTTGCCATACCGCCAACCATTGTGACATTAGAATCTTGAGCAGAGATAAAATTTCCAAGTGAATAATAAACTAAAGTTGTTTGGTCTGAAGATTCAATGAATTCAACAGGCTGAATCACATGAGGATGGGTACCAATGATCACTTCAACCCCTTTTGAATGAAGATACTGTGCTAAAGTACGTTGTTCTTCATTAGGTTCATTATGATACTCATCTCCCCAATGCATCGCAACAATTTGGACATCACTTAATGCATTGATGGCATCTAGTTTTTTGTCAATTAACTTATAGTTGATTGTATCATCGACGTTTCGATACACATCAATTAACCACTCCATTCCTTGCGGAACAGTATAACCATTTAAGCCGTATGTAAATCCACAAAGACCAACCCGGATGCCGTTGATTTCACGAACGACAGGTTGTTGGGCATCTTCATAGCTGGAATAAGCGCCAGTTGCACTCATATCAGGGAAGTGTTGTTGGATATAGGCTTTTTCATATTTTAAACCTTCAGCTCCGGCATCTAATGAATGGTTACTGGAAATTGAAAACCAATCGAATCCAGAAGAAACTAAAGAATCCATCATTTCTGTTGGACCATTGAAGGAAGGATAACCGGATAAACCAAATTGATCTCCGGCACAAACCGTTTCAAAATTACAATAAGCGAGATCTGTATTTTGAAAATAAGGAGCAGTCATCTCGTATAACGGAGTAAAGTTACGATTTCCGTGATCTTGTTCGTGATAAACGAAAATAGTGTCATGTAATAAGTTGTCTCCAACCCCGGTAAACGTAAAAGAAGAGGAATTCATTATTTGGGGATAAGATGTAGGCTGGTCTAGTTGAGAGTCCACTGTAGAAGAAGCAACGGGAGAGTTTGTTTGAGGTTTGGATGGAGAAACGTTTCTCGATTGAATCCAAAACCAACCGGCCCCCAAAAGACATGCCACCAATACGCAACTGAGAATAACTAAGGCATATAGATGGCGTTTGCGTTTCTTTTTCTTAGCTAAAATCCGTTCAGAACGTTTTAAAGGACGAGGATCTTTTGAGTGGTTCATATTTTATCTTTCTAGGATGTTTTAAAAACTAGGAAATAACATCACGTTTAATGATTTAATTATTTCACTGTTTATTTAATTTATCCAAACGAATTTGAACAAAAATGGAATGGTGAGATCCATCCCTAAAAACCATCGAAAAATCAATTGTTTATTCAAATTTTGAGTGGAATTGATTTTAAAGATCAACAATTCGTGACAATAGACTGCTTTTATCTAACTTTGAAAAACACAAAAAATTGAAATAAGATATGTAGGAAAAAGAAATAAGGTAAATTTATGAGTGATTTAAAAAAACAAACATCTATAAAAACTCTTTTGGTGATTGCCTTTGGAGTTTTTATCGAGGCATGTGCCATTACATTTTTAATTTTCCCAAATCAAATTTTGACTGGGGGAACAGCAGGGGTTGCAGTAGCTTTGCAACCTTTGATCCATGTCGATCCGATCTGGACGTCTAATATTTTAGTCGTCAGTCTATTTGTATTAGGATATTTCTGTCTTGGAAAACAGTTTGCGATTAAATCGTTTGCGGCAACTGTGTTTTATCCGATCTTTGTATTTGGTTTGAATTATGTATACAGCTTATTTCCAACTGATTTCTTTGTGATGCCAGACTATCTTGCTTCAATTTATGCCGGGATTTTAGTGGGGATAGGCTTAGGACTTGTATTCTATGCGAATGCGAGCACCGGCGGTATGGATATTTTAGCCTTGTTAATCCATAAGTATTTCAAAATAAAAGAAGGTGATGCCGTGACAATTGTCGATGGCTTGACCGTAATTCTAGGAATCTTTACTTATGGTTTAGCGCCAGCGTTAGTAGGAATGATCTCTGTCTATGTTTGTGGCTATACGATTAATCAAACAATGATGATTAACGCTTCACATCGCAAAGAACTTATGGTGATTTCAGACAAATGGAATGAAATTCGTGAATATATATTAAATGAAGTGGATCGTGGTTTAACCTATTGGAAAGGTTTTGGCGGATACACTCAAGATGAAAAAGTGATATTGATGTGTATCATTGATCAAAAAGAATACCCAGAGATCGAAGCGAAGATCACAGAAATAGATCCAGTCGCATTTATAGCGGTAAGTGATGTACATAAAGTTCACGGTGAAGGATTTACTTTTAGACAATCACAACGTCTTGAACAATTCTCAAAACAGAAAGCTTAAAAAATAGTTGAAACAGTCTCTGAATTTTTAAAAGTAGAAATTCAGAGATTTTTTTTGCAAAGAAGAAAAATAGAAAAATCAACAAAAAAATAAAGATCAAAACGAAGAATTAATAACTCGTTATGAGAAGTATAT
>Bissell_p2__coassemble_263_pt1 | contig 63827 bp, 59 predicted proteins | sample Bissell_p2__metabat2_low_PE_027 | metagenome-assembled genome bin Bissell_p2
CTTCATAAAAATGTACCCATGCATCATACTCAGTACTTCGCAATGCTTTTGTAAAAATGTTTTTAATTTTTTACAGAAAAGATAATGGATTAATATATCTCAAGAAATCTTATGAAAAATTGTGATCGTTGGTCTGTTTGTCACATCGATCGCCTTCCCCAGACTCGCATAGTCTTTGTTCCAGACAAGATTCGCTAAAGATTTCTCCCTTGTCTTGCACTGTGGTGCATGCGATTCGTCTTGCGACGACCGACGCGCAAAAAGAATTAGTCCTCTCCTATTTGAATGAAAAAGAATAGAAGGAAAAGAGTGTATAAATCGAGTTTGTACTTTAATTTCTTTTTATCCAACATTGCCTGAATTGGTTATTTTTAAATTGCACAAATTGGTAGTTCTTATATTGCATTTTACAAAGAAAAGAAGGTCAGAAAGCAGGAAAACAAAAATTCTGCTTGGACTATCGGAAGATGTCATTTCGCTTATAGACAGAAACATCTCGCGGGAATATGTTTGGAGGAATTAAAAATCCTTATTTACAAAGTGTGATTGAGATGACAAATTGACTCAACATGATTACGCACATATTTAAATATGGTTTGTGAACGATATGAAATTCCATTAATAATCGTTGAAAATGGATTAGATGCAAACGATGTGTGCAGTGAAGATACTAAATTCCATGATATCTATCACATTGATTATTTAAGAGATCATATTCAGGCAATGCGCGAAGTAATTGAAGATGGCGTGACTTGATGGGATACACAATGTAGGGTTGTATGGATTTAGTCTCTGCCTCTTCTGGTGAAATGAAAAAAACGTTATGGATTTATCTATGTAGATCGCGATAATGATGGCAATGGGGGACTTGCATCCCGAGAAAAAAGATTCGTTTAAATGGTATAAGAAAGTGATCGCCTCAAATGGGGAAGATTTAGCTTAATCCAAATAGAGACAATTATGATCATTTAGCTATTGAAGAGTTGCAAAGTTGGGATAGTGGGAAAAAATTAGACTTGACCATATTTAGACTTGAATAAACTTCCGGAAGTGTTAGAATAATTAATGGTTTACAAAGAGCCGTGATCGCAAAGATAGTCAATTTAAAAAGTGAAAAAAAGCACTTTACAAAGATTATATTTTGCGTTATATTATATAGGCAACTTCTAAATATGAGGACGTGGTGGAATGGCAGACACGCTACTTTGAGGGGGTAGTGAGCTTAGCTCGTGTGCGTTCAAGTCGCATCGTCCTCACCATTCGAAAGCAAACTTCAAGTCAATTTGGCTTGAAGTTTTTTTTTACGTTAATGAGGTGTGACCGTATAAATTTGATCTTAATTGTTAACAGAAAGCTTATCTAACAGAACAGAAACTATTTTCGATTCTTTTAAGCAAAATAAAAAGGCGATGCTTGGTATAAACCAAGCATCGTCAATGTTTTAATGGTAGCCTTATTTTCAATAGGTGTAATAGAGTTAGATGGTTTTGATTAGTCCGTGAATTTGGAGTAGAATGCCATTTTTTCAAGTGGACTCGTATCGATAATTGGGTTGTTTTCTAAACGTAACGCTTCAAGCAATTCTAAATCTTTTAATGGAGATACATCTTCGATGTAGTTTGCTTTGAGCGTTAATTGTCGTAAGAACTTCAAATTCGATAATGGACGTAAATCATGAATCATGTTGTGGTCTAAGCGCAAATAAGAAATAAATTCTAAATCTTGTAATGGTGTTAGATCACGAATGTTGTTGTTGTATAGGTCGGCAATACATAATTCATGAAGGTCAGATAATGCAGATAGATCCGCAATGTTGTTGTTTTCCAAAGAAAGAATTTTGAGATCTTTCATGTCTTTTATGCAATCGATGGAACGGATTTGATTACGTCCAACATTCAACTCTGTTAATTTATTGCATTCAACGAGTGGTTCAATCGATGTAATGCGGTTTGTGAATAGATTTAAACGTTCTAGCTTTTCTGCATGTCGCAAGAACTCAATATCAGTTAATTGGCAGAAACGCGCATCAAAGGAGCGTAGGTTTTTAACGTTAGTGAATTCATCGAGATGTGCAATTTCGTTTTTGGAGACATTGAGATCTTGTAGATCTTTAATGTGGTTTAAATTGCGCATGTCGGAGAATCCGGTTTGTTCCATGGAGATTGATTTTAGTTTTGGTAAATCTTCAAAGAAACCAAAATCAGTAGCGTTATTAAAGTCGAGATTTAGATATTCCAAAGAAGGGAAATCTTTGATTGGATGATAATCGACTAAATAAGGGTTATTGGATACATCGAGACGACGTAAATTTTTCATTGCAGAAAGTGGAGAGATGTCCGATAACAAGTTTGTCGAAAGATTCAGTTCTTCAATGTTGTTTAAGAATGATAAATCTTCGATATAGTATCTTCTCATTCCAGACATATCTAAAATCTTTAAGTTTGGCAAACGGCCAAGAATAGAATAGTTAAATGGGCCGTTTTCGGTATTTACGCAAATATTTTCAAGTTGCGTACAGTTTTGAACGTAGTTTAAAGAGTCAATTTTTGCTTTCTTCAAGTTCAATACTTTTAAATTCACCATACTTGCGACAGCTGATAGGTCCATGACATACAAGTTGTTGCGAGAAAGGTTAAGGATTTCAAGATTGTAGTGAGAGTCTAGTGGTTCAATGTCACGTAATCTGTTTCCAGATAAATTGACATTGACTAAGTTCATGAGATTTTTAAGTGGTCTGATGTTGGTAAGTGCATTATTCGAAACATTGATTTTTTCAAGGTTCTCAGCATACTCCAGGCCTTCAAGGGTATCGATATCTAAATCAGAAGCATCTAATTGAATGAGTTCAAGGAGATCTTCTTTTTTGAGCTCTTCCGGCTTTTTATGGAGAGTTCCGGCAATGACATCAGCTAAAGCGGCATTTTGAATTAACATGGTTATCCCTCCGTTAAATTATTGCTATTTCCATTATACATGATAGAAAGATGCATTTGATGATTTTTACAATCATTTCAGATGTTCTTTTTTTAGTGCGTCAAGAATAAGAGGTTTCCAAACTTCCACGAGCTTGTCTAAGCGAAAAGCAGCATTTGCAGGACTAGAGGAAGGAAGATAAATCGCATGTAGTCCATTTGGTTTTTGATAGCGATCAAAGAGCTGCAACGCCTTTTTTCCGTTGCAAAATATCGTTGTGATTTCACTTTGTTCGAGAAGGGAAGAAAGGTTTGTGGGCGTGACATCGCGTATGGATGAATCAGATGAACCGTGAATGGAACATTGCTCAATGACATCCCATAATGCAATATGATGGGATTTTAAAAAAGCTTTCTTTTGTTTTACGGTTGAACCCACTTCTTCATTAAAGATTTCGCCTAACACTTTCCAAAAGCGATTTTGCGGATGAGCATAATAAAAGTTTTGTTTACGGGATTGTACAGAGGGGAATGATCCTAATATCAAAATTTGGCTTGCGGAATCATATTCTGGGGCAAATGGATGAGTAACGTGTTCTAAACTGGACATAAAATCTCCTTTAGTTTGACTTGTAACATTTAGTGTATCAGGAATACAACATTAAAAAAGCCATTCCGATTGAGGAATGGCTTGAAATCAATTTAAGCTTGTGGTTGTTCTTCTTGTGCTTTTTGCGCTTGTTCTGGTTCGAGCGTACTTTTTAAAATATCTCGTAATGAAATCGTTGAAACAAAGTTGTTATACGAGAAGACCATCGCAATTTTGGTAATTTGACCAGAGGAAAGCACATAGTTCAAGTTGTCATAATAGTAACGAGGATCGACGATATAGATGTTTTTAAAGTAAGGAACTAAAAACGGAATCAGCGAGTTTGCGTAACTATCTTTGAGTAATAATAAGTTTTCTTGCGAATTAGCAAGGGTTGAAATATGAACCAATCCTTGGTTTTGGGAGAGGAATACTTCATATTTATCTTTTCGATTTAAGGCATCGCGATCATAAATCGTAGTCGATTGATGACCATCGTTCCAAGTCACAGTATATTCCGTATTTTGATTGTCTTTATAGACATCAATTTGGTCAGATAAACCATATGAAGCGGTTTTTGAAGCTAGTGTTCCTTCGAATCCTTCTACAACAGGTAAAGGGGTAAACCATTCAGGATTAAATGTGATACTCATAGAATTGAGTAAATGTTGGGCACCGATCATCGCACCTTGGCTTGTCCAATGATGATCCGTTTTGTAGTAAAGGTAGTCGTTTTGTTTTTCTTTAAAAACAGCACGGGGATCAGCTGGATGAGCAAGTTGGCTATAAATGGAATCTAAAGTCGCATTTTCGCCATGATCATCGACATGAGCTGGAAGTTTATACGACTGAATGTTTGCTGCAGAGGGAGCGACAAGTACCGATGTGGAAACTCCAGTGCTTGCTTCGAGTTGCGAGATCAAAGATAAAGTTTGTTGAATGATCGCATCGTTCGGGTTTGCTGGCTTTTGAAGCAGAGCATCTTTGCCTAAATAGACGTCATCAATTTGTTTTTGACCGATGAGTTTGCGCCATGTGTAGTTGATTCGAAAAAGAAGGTTACGACCTACAAATTGATCGCTCATCGCATCTTCAAATGCTTTTTGATCTTTGCCACTGAGAACACCAGTTAAAGTGATATTTGGCATTTGGGCTAGGGGTCGATTCTCTAATGCGGATTTTGTCGAATCGGGAATGACGAGATTCAATGAAGTCCAGGCCACAGTGATTGTCACTAAAAAGGTGAGAAGATTACGATGATAACGATTTGGCGTTTTTTTATTTTGTTGCATAATATCTCTTCCTTTCTAGAACACGGCATACATAAAAGTTTGTGAGGTTTGTGAGATCAACATGGCAAGGCATAAGATAAATACTAAACCATATCCTAATACGCCCAATAAAGGTTGAAGTGAGCGTTGATTTTTATGGAGTTTTGTCGACAGTCGTGGAATAAACGTAGTGCAACACAAAATTCCTAGAACAAAAACAATGAAATACGTTTGGCCATAGAACAATGCAGTTGCATCGTAGAGTCCGCTTGTGTTGATCATGAAATAACGACCAATCCACGCCAAGCCTTCACTCAATGTTGGACTAGAAAAGAATGTCCAAGAGATGAGTGTCATCAAAATTAAATAAAGATGACGGAAGAAATTAGGGAGTTTTTCTAAATAGCGGTTCAAAAATTTGCGTTCGAGTAAAATCATTCCCGCTTGTAATAAGCCCCAAACAATAAAGGAGGCTTGCGCACCATGCCAAATTCCAGTGAATAGCCAAACGATTAAGACATTGATTAACCATCTTTTTTGATTTACGCGATTTCCACCGAGTGGAATATAAACGTATTCTCTAAACCAATCCGTTAAAGAAATATGCCAATGGCGCCAAAAATCTTGGACGGATAAAGTGCTATAAGGATGATCGAAGTTGGCAGGAATTTCAAAACCAAAAATTCCCGCTAAACCACGTGCCATTCGAGAATAGCCGGCAAAGTCAAAATATAACTGGAAAAAGAAGGCAAATCCATGTAACACGCTTCCTAACCAAGTTGTATTGCCAGCAAGTGCATTGAACACTTCCATAAAGGAATTGGCTAATAAAATCTTATAAGCGAATCCTTGTAAGAATAAAGCAGCGCCTTCACGTTGTAAGTGGGAACGTAAAGGATGGCTTTTTAGTTGCGGTTCGAACTTTGCATAATGTCCGATTGGCCCCATATTGACGCGGCCAAAGAACGCAACAAATACACCAAAATCAACGAAAGAACAAGGCTTTGCTTTTTCACGATAAACATCAAAAACATAGGACATGCACGAGAATAGATAAAAGGATAATCCAATTGGCATGGCCAGTTTTGGGATGATTTGATTTGCACCAAATAAGGAGAAGAATCCCCCAACCCATGGATCAAGATATTTATACATGAACAAAATCAACAAGTTGATTCCAATTGTTCCAATGAGAACTTGTTTTTTTGTTTTGGGATTTGCTTTACTCTCATTCAATAAGTTGAGCTCATAGGCACTGATCCAGTTAAACAACAAGGCGATGATCAACAAGATCAAAGAATGGATGGATCCCCAAGCATAGAACAAGAGCGAGACAATCAATAAATAAGTATTTTCGGCTTTGGTATTGTGTAAACGGATAATGCCAAAGCGGTAAATCAGATAAACAAGGGGGAAAAACCCAAAGAGAAAGGAGAAATCGGTAAATTGCATGATTAGGCTCCTTTCAACGCAGAAATAAATGCGTTTTTAACTTGCTCGGTTTCTTGGCCAACATAGAAAATGGCGTAATTCTCTTCAACATCGATCCAACCTTTTTCAACAGCTGCAGCTGCTTCTGGGGCATACCCAGAATAAATGTCAAATTGCGATTGTTGACGAGCGTTTAGTATCTCTTCGATTTTCTGCCCATTGGCAGGATCGAATTCGATCAAAACGATTTCGTTTGGTGAAAGAGCATCGTTTGATCGATATAAACCGATATTGATGACATCATTGGTATCAATATTTAAAAGCCGGCGAATTTTTTGGGTGCTTTGGCGAGGGTAGTTTGTGGCATCAATTGCACCAATAACTTTTTCTTCTACTTTGCTAAAAGTTGTCGTGGAAGAAATTTTTTGATTGAAAAATGAAGGAGCCCAAAAGACAAGTAAACATACCACTAATGCTCCTTTAATAAGCCGGCACATTGTTTGATTTAACTTCATAATTTAACTCCATTTTGAATTTTAAATTTGATTTCGATTCAACAATTCCAGCTAAGGGGTAGGAACAGTATTGATCGCATTATAATAGGCTGTGATCATGTGTCGTCCCCATTGCGGATAGAATGAGGCAGGAAAGTGCAAGCCATCAGGTTCATAGATGGGCGCATTACCATTGTCATCGAGAACGGTGTTATCCACATAAATCCAATTGTTGCGTTCGCACATGCGTTGGATTTGAGCATTAATGGCTTCGAGTCGACCATTTTCTGTGTAGTTCGTCATCGTTCCCGCACGAGGCGCAATGATGCCGTTGACGACAATTTTGGAATTTGGGGTTAATGCAAGAATTTGTTTGATGTATTCTTCATAAACTAAGCCATAGCCGTCTTCTCCACGATCCGCTCCAATATCCATAACTAAATCATTGGCTCCATAACTAAGATAGATCACTTCTGGTTTAGAAGCGGCAGCAGCTTGGGTTACTTGTGGTAAGGCTAAAATGGAATCACCGATCCTTGCTAAACAGACGTTTTCAGGCAAATAACCATATTCTTTAAAGCCGACAGCGCGCGAGTCACCTAAAATTACAGAATCGCGAAATAGCGCCCATAGGCGTGAATCATCTGAGCCAATACCTTCTGCAATTTCTTGAAGGCGTTCTTGGCGATCACGTTCACTGATTTTTGCTGAAATGGCGGCTTCATCGCGGTTTTGTAATTCTTCTAAATAGGCGATTCCTTGGGCATAAGTAGACTGTTTGTTGCGATTTTTAAAGAAAAAAACGCCAGTGATGGATAAAGCAACAACAAGTACACCTACTCCGACTGTTTTTGAATTGAACTTCACCTTTTTATGAGCAGCGTGCTTCTCTTTGTTTATTTTTTGAACTGTATGAGAAGGGGAGGGCGCTTGGTTGGACGAATTGTTTTCTTTTGTTAAATCGTTTTGTTCATTTTTAGTTGTCATAAATCGTCCTTCTATCATAAACGTTCCAACAAGAAACAAATTGAAAATGCGATCGGTTCTAGTTGGATTAATATTGAGTAATTAAATGTATATGTGTGATGGGGGATATTAGTTTACATCAAAATTAAGGATCTTGATGGATACTTGTTCATTATACCTTTAAAGTTTGAACTTCACTGCCTTAATGCCGTATTTTGATTCCTTTTTATTTGCAAAAATGGACTCGAAAAAATGCGCTCAAATACATCAGTGTTTTGGTAGTTTTTTACTCGTTTTGCAGGCGGCTAAAGAGTGAAAAAAGCAAGAGAATCGAGATTAAACCAAACAAAAAGACGGCGTTCACCGTCTTTTGCGTTCTAATTACTTTTCGAGTTGGATTAATTCCGCAAGAATTTGCACGGCATTGCTTGCGGCCCCTTTACGGATTTGATCTCCGCAGCAGAAAAGACCAATTGTTTTCTTTTCTGGATCAGCAAGATCATAACGCAAACGCCCTACAAAGACGTCATCTTGATTTGTCGTGTCGATTGGCATTGGATAAATGTTATGTTTTGGATCATCGCGTAACACAACACCTTTGGAATGCGCTAATCTTTCTTTTAATTCATCGAGATCTACAGGTTGAGTTGTTTTGACGAGAATCGATTCTGAGTGAGAGCGCCATACGGGAACGCGCACACAAGTGCAATTCACATTTAAATTTGGGGAGTGGAGAATTTTACGCCCTTCATTTTGCATTTTCCATTCTTCAGAAGTGATGCCAAATTCATCAAAGCCTCCAATTTGGGGGATGACATTAAATGCGATTGGATAGGCAAATGCTTCAGGTTGGGCATGTTCGTCAGCTAATTCGCGTTCTAAATCACGAATGCCTTTCACACCAGCGCCAGAAACGGCTTGGAAAGTTGTACAAACGACATTTTCAATATGGTAGAGATCGTTAAGATCATGTAAAGCCATCAAAGCAATGATTGTGGAGCAGTTTGGATTGGCAATAATTCCGTGATGATTTGCGATATCTTGGGCGTTGATTTCGGGAATCACTAGAGGAACGTTGTCATCTAAACGATAAGCAGAGGAGTTGTCGATGACAACACATCCAGCTTGTTGCGCCCAAGGCATCCACATTTTGGTGATGTCATTTTCACAAGCGCCTAAAACATAATCCACACCTTGAAAAGATTGTTCATTCAACTCTTCTACGATATAGCCATCAATTTCTTTACCGGCTGAACGAGCAGAAGCTAAAAGTTTGATATTTCCTTCGATCTTTTGTTCTTTAAGACATTCGAGCATTTGTCTGCCTACTGCACCAGTAGCCCCAGCGATTGCAATAGTCTTCATAATATTCCTTCTTTCTTCAATTTTTTGATCTAATCTATTTAGATCAGCGATTTTCCTTTTGATGGAGCAGTTTCGTAAATTTGGACATCTACATTAGAGGGTTGAACGAATTCTGCATAGATGCATTGAATCGTGTGGGCGAGATCTTTTTCATCGACCCCCACTGTAATGTTGATTTCATTAGAGTCTTGGGCAATCATCACAATACTAATTCCTTCTCGTCCTAACGCCTCGAACAGGCGACCGGCCATACCTGGTTGATGAGACATGGAGTTTCCTACAGTAGACACTAAAGCGATATTGTCGAGAACTTTGAGTTCATCCGGTTGGACAGCTTGCTTAATCGCATGCAAAATTTCATACAAGCTATCTTCAACTTCATTACGAGCAACGATTGCGGTAAAGGAATCGATACCGGAAGGAATGTGTTCAATAGATACATTAAAGCGTTCTAGAACAGAAAGAACTTTGCGCATATAACCAACTTCATTCGACATATGTTTTTTATAAACATAGATTGATAAAAAGCCAGGTTTTCCCGCTAATCCGGTAATTGGATATTTTCGTTGAACTTTGTTGCGCTCTTGAATGATCGTTCCTTGATCGTTTGGCGCATTTGTATTCAAGATGTGAATTGGAATGTTGCTTTCTTTTACAGGGAAGACAGCCTCTTCATGGAGAACAGAGGCACCCATATAAGACAGTTCGCGTAATTCAGAGTAAGTAATATGGGTGATCGGTTCGGGATTTTTAACGATTCGGGGATCGGCCATTAAAAATCCGGAAACGTCTGTCCAGTTTTCATAAACATCAGCTTCAATAATGTTAGCTAAAATCGAACCCGTAATATCGCCTCCACCGCGGGAGAATACCATGATTTTTCCGTTGTTGGATAAGCCATAGAATCCGGGGAAGACGAAATGATCATATTGATTCATCGCAGTTTTTAAGCGGGCTTTTGTGGCATCCCAGTCAATTGTTTTATCGTGGTTAACGCGAATGACATCTGCGGCATCTAAAAAAGGAAATCCTAAATATTCAGCCATTAACTTGGCACAGAAATATTCACCGCGCGAAACGATTTCGTTTTGGGAAAGGGAAGAAAGGTTTTGATATAAAGCATCTAATTCCTTTTCAACAGGATATTTTAAATGAAGTGTTTCTTTAATTTCGACAAAACGAGCTTTGATCAAATCAAATACGTTGGAGGCATCGACATGATATTGGCGGTGCGCATCTAATAAATAGAGAAGGTCAGTAATTTTGGAATCGGAACTAAATCGTTTACCAGGTGCAGAGACGACGACAAACCGACGGTCGGGATCAGATAGCACAATATCTTTTACTTTTTTAAATTGGCTCGCTTGTGAAACGGATGAGCCACCAAATTTTGTTACTTTTAAAGTCATTTTGCTTGATACACTCCAATCATTGCTTTTTTATCTTGTTCATTGATCACGCTAATTTCTTCTTGGCTCTTGTTTGGAATAAACCAATACATCTTCCTAATTTCTGTATCTAAATTTGCTAACGCTTGATTGAGCTCTGGATCAGGGAAAAGATGCGTTGCCTTTTCTAAATGTTTAAATTGACGTAAATCGATATCATTTGTGGTGCGGACAATCCAATCTTTGCAAATTAAAGAAGCGTCAAAATCGGAATGACGATTCAATTCGATTTTACGAATACGGCCTTGCACGACATCTAAGGCATTGGCAACTAAAGCTTGGGCAGTTGCACTGCCACCAGCACCTTGACCATAGTAGCCTAGCTTTTCAAAAGAAGGTCCATAAACAAGTTGGGCATTATAGTTTTGTTGAACGCTCGCAAAAAATGAATCGTTGGACAGGAAAATAGGTGCAATTAAAGCCGAGTGTTTTCCGTTTACATTTTTGAGCGTTGCGACATGGCGAATGGTGCGATTTGCCGACTTTGCGAGTTCAATATCGATTTTGTCGATATTGGAAATGCCAAATGGTTTCGGTAAATCAGTAATAGAAGCATGGGTTAATAAGCTCGCTAAAATCAAAGACTTGTAATATACATCAATGCCTTCGACATCATTAGTAGGATCGGCCTCGGCAAAGCCAAGAGATTGCGCATTAGAAAGAGCGTTGGCAAAAGAAACTCCATTTTGTTCCATACTTGTCAAAATGTAGTTAGATGTTCCATTTAAAATGCCTTCAACTTGGGTAAGTGGTTCGGCTAAACCGAGTTTTAAAATGGCGTCGATAATGGGAATTCCTCCACCAACAGTCGCTTCGATTTGAATACTTCCACCATAATTTTTTGTTAATTCAAGATAAGTATTTAAATATTTACTGATCACGGCTTTGTTGGATGAAATGACGTGTTTGCCATGACGTAATGCGATTTGAATTAATGTGTTGGCAGGTTCTAAACCATTAAGACATTCAAAGACGATGTCAGTTTGCTTTGCGCTTACAATCGTTTTCCCCTGGTCAGTGAAGTAAGGAAGATTCACTTTTGAGGGACGGACAAAGACGTGTTGGATATTTAAGTCATCTAAAGATTGACATAAACGTTCAATCTCTTTTCCGACTGTTCCATAGCCTAAAAGAACACAGTTCATAAAAACTCTCCTTTTTGCAGGTTATATAGAGATTTAGATCTCTTTGTCAAGAAATTTGAATTTGTGATAAAATTTGTGCTTTTTAACAAAAATGTGTCTATAGTAAAAACACTTGTATTTAAAGCTTGAACATTGTATCATAGAGCATGTGTATTTTCAAGGAGTGAAAATTATGAGAGCTTATTATCAATCAACTCGGCAAAATGCCGTTCATATAAATGCTAAACAGGCAATTTTGCAAGGAATTTGCGAAGATGGTGGTTTATTTGTCTGGCCAGAACTCGCCAAGACGCAATTAGATTTGGAAAAAATTTGCCAAATGGACTATCAACAAATTGCCAATACGATATTTAATTTGATGTTATCTGGCTATGAACAAGACGAGATTGCAGATTGTGTTCAAAATGCGTATACAAGAAGTTTCGAACGGACAAAGCCCGATACGATCACACCGCTTGAAACAGTTGGCGATGTTGAGGTTTTAGAATTATTTAGAGGACCAACAAGTGCATTTAAAGATGTGGCGCTAAGTATTCTGCCTTGGTTTTTATCCAAAGCGTTAAAAGATAGCGATAAAAAAGCTTTGATTTTAACGGCAACAAGTGGAGATACGGGAAAAGCTGCGATGAGCGGGTTTGAAGATGTTGCACAAACCGGAATTTGCGTGTTCTATCCCGATGGGAAAGTATCAGATGTGCAATATCGCCAAATGGCAACGCAAACTGGACAAAACGTGCGTGTTTTTGGGGTTGAAGGAAACTTTGATGATGCCCAAAGCATGGTTAAACAACTCTTCCTTGACGGACAATTAAAACAAAAATTAGCCAAAGAAAACATTGTTTTATCGAGTGCAAACTCGATTAATATCGGACGATTGATTCCCCAAATCGTTTACTATTTTGATGCATACCGCCAATTGGTAAACAAACAACAAATTAAAATTGGTGATGAAGTCTCCTTTAGTGTGCCAACCGGAAATTTTGGGGACGTGTTAGCGGGTTATTATGCAAACTTGCTGGGATTACCGGTTAAAAAATTTTATGTCGCAAGTAATGCTAATAATGTCTTAACTGATTTTTTAAATACTGGAACGTACGATCGTCGTCGTCCGTTTATTCAAACGATTTCACCAAGTATGGATATTTTGATCTCCTCCAATTTGGAACGTTTACTCTACTATGCATCCAATCAAGATTGCCAAAAAGTAGCGGGTTGGATGGAACAATTAGCTAAAGAAGGGTTCTATACTTTAGATGATCAAACCAAAGCGATGATCCAAAATAAATTTGAAGGGGGTTATTATGATGATGACCAACTTAAAACAACAATTGCCAAGGTTTATCAAGAAACAGGATATGTTTTAGATCCTCATTCCGCTGCTGCATATGCACTCGCAAAAGATAAAAAAGGACAAGAGCCAATTATCGCTTTAGCTACAGCTTCTCCTTATAAATTTACACAAGATGTTTTAGCTGCTTTAGGAGGACAGGAAGCAGATGCTTGGTGTGCAATGAAAACTTTATCCACAATGAATGTCGATCCTATTCCGGCAAAACTAAAAGCACTACAACAAGCACCAATTCGACATCGTCAAGTTGTTAGTCCAAAGGGCATGAAAGAAGTGGTTGAACAAAGTGCATTGGAGATCTTTGCATGATTACAGTTTTAGCGCCAGCAACAAGTGCCAATTGTTCGATTGGTTTTGATTGTTTAGGTCTAGCTTTAGATTGGAAGTCGAAAATTTACTTTGAACAGGCCGATGAACATCTCATTACAGGATGTCCGGCACAATATTGTACGCAAGATAATTTGGTGCTGAGTTCCTACTTAAAAACGTGTGAATATGCTAAAGTTGATCCGAAAAAAGTTCATATTCATATTGATTCGGATATCCCGTTTGCTAGAGGATTAGGTTCTTCTAGTCAATGCATTGTTGCAGGAGTTCTTGGTGCAGATGCGTTGATGAATTTGCATTTGAGCGATGAACAAAAATTAGAAGTCGCTTGTCAAATTGAAGGTCATCCCGATAATGTCGTACCGGCATTATTTGGAGGATTGATTGTTTGTGCAAATCATCATGATCATTTGATTAAAGTTAAATTTCCTGCAGGAGGTTGGAAAGTACTCGTTGTAATTCCGAATTATGAAGTGAGCACCCAGGAAGCAAGAAAAGTTTTACCGACAACATTAGAGCGAAATGAAGTTGTTCAACAAGTATCTCATGCTATGTTATTTGAATATGCATGGGTACATGAACAAGAAGAATTACTCAAAGAAGTCTGCCACGATTTTATTCACGAACCGTATCGTGCAAAGTTAATTGCCGATTATCAAAAGATTCGTGATCTAGCAGATCAATATGGAGTTCCATTTTGGATCTCTGGTTCTGGATCAACCATGGCTTTGATCAGTCAAGATCTAACAAAATTAAATACGATTCAAGCAATAATTGAATCGTTTAATTCGCGATTAGACTGTCGAGTGTTGAATGTTTGCAATACGGGTGCGGAGGTTATATATGGATAAGTATTATTTAGTTCGCTCAGATATTTTGCCTGAAGTGATTGAAAAAGTAGTGGAGGCTCAAAATCTTTTACGGACTGGTCAAGCACGTAGAATTTGTGAAGCCGTTAAGAAGGTCGGAATTTCTCGAGGAACGTTCTATAAATATAAGGACAGTATTTTTCCTTTTGAAGCAGATAACCAAAGTCGCAAAGCGATCATAACTTTAGTTATTCATGATGAAAAAGGCGTTCTTTCGATGATTTTGACGCGAATTGCCCAACTCAACTGTAATATTCTTGCGATTAACCAAACGATTCCAATTAATGACATTTCCAACGTCGTTTTGACTTTAGATGTTACAGAACTCCCTGGAAATATTGAAGATCTCATTGCTTTATTACGTCGACTCGATCGCGTAGCAAGCTGTTCCTTGATCAGTATCGAATAATGAAAAACGCAATTCGAAACACGTTTTCCTTAATCTTTGGTTTATCGATCATCGTTGCGATGATCTTATCGAGTGTTCAAGCTGTGGTGTTTAATCACAGCTTTTATACGTCATTGTATGCTAAACTCAACCTTGCCCAAGTCGAAAATATTTCGCAAGAAGATTTAGAAGAGTCCATCTTTATGATGGTGGATTATGTAGAAGGAAAACGTGATGATTTAAATGGAGAAATCACATGGCGCTCCAAGAAACAACCAACTTTCAATACGAAAGAAATCCGTCATATGAAAGATGTTCGCGATTTATGGTTAAAGGCGAAACTCGTCATGCAAGTTGCATGGGGATTGGTTTTGTTAAGTGTTGTGGTTCTTGTTGTGATCAATCGCAAACAAGCATTATTCGATTTGATGCTTGGATTTAAAAACGGATTGATTGCGATCACAATCCTTTTGGTTTTCTTTGGTTTTTGGTGGTTCATTGACTTTACCGGGTTTTGGACGTGGTTTCATACGATCGTATTTCCAGGAAATTCGGATTGGTTATTAAATCCTGCCACTGATTTTATGATTGTGATTTGTCCGGAACAAATGTTTAGTACGATGGTGTTACAAATCGCTTTGCGATTCATTCTTTCGTTTGGTGGGCTGGCGTTGGTTTTATACGTGTTGACTAAAATTCAAAAAGATCGACTAGATATAAAAAGGATTTAATCCAAGCTTGAAGAACAAGCAATAAAAGAAAAAATAGGAATTGTTTAAAAGAAAAAGAGATCATTGAATTGAAATTAAAAAAGGCATCTTGTATAGATGCTTTTTTATCTTTTAGGGCACAAAATTGAAATGAATTGAAGAGATTAATAAGTTTTGAACAAAGAAAAAGGAAAAGACATCTAGCGTTATGCAAACAGCAGCGTCTTTTCCACAGGCGGGTGTCCACAAAAAACTAGGGGGCTAAGTTTTTGTGGACATGTCTAAGAATAAACTCACTTGTGACATTATCGTTGTCATTGAAAAAATGAAAAAAGAAAAGAATCATTTTTAATGATATCAAAAGCTAAAAAACAACATTTTATTATATATAGGGAAAGGAAATGTATATGAAACCATTCGTTCTTGCGAGTCAATCGCCACGCCGAAAGCAATTATTAGGACAACTCATGGGTCAAGAAACATTTGAATGCATCCCTTCATGTGCAAATGAAGTTTGGATTGATGCGGATGTAGACACAGCTGTTTTACACATTGCTAAAACAAAAGCAAAAGAAATTGCCGATCGCCACTCTAAGCAATGGGTACTTGGTGCTGATACGATTGTAGTCGATCAACAACGAATTTTAGGAAAACCTAAAAGTTTAGAAGAAGCTAGGCAAACTTTGCATAAGCTATCTGATCATTGGCATGAAGTCAAAACGGCAGTCGTCTTAATTGCACCCGAAGGGGTTCAACCACAAATGCAAGAAGCAGTAGTGACGACCAAAGTTCATTTTCGAAATTTATCCGATGATGAAATCGAACGTTATGTCGCAAGTGGATCACCTTTAGATAAAGCGGGAAGTTATGGCATTCAAGAAGTGGATTTTGTGGATCAAATCGAGGGATCTTTTACGAATGTGATTGGCTTACCGATGGGACTTGTCGAAAACTGGGTGAATGCTTATTTTCCGATCGTGCAAAGTGCAAAAATGATCGAAAAGAACCAAGAGTAACAGTGCCCATTTTGTTTACTGGTTCAAGAAATAGGGCTTTTTGTGAAAAATGATTTGTTTGTTGCAATAGTAGGGGAAATATTTTATAGTAATCAAGCAAAACACATAGCCCAATTGCCGATATAGTATAATGGTAATACACGTCCATGGTAAGGATGAACTCGTGGTTCAATTCCGCGTATCGGCACCATTTGAACATCAAGCTAGGTTAAACCTGGCTTTTTTTTAGTCACTGGAGTGAGCTGACCTCCATTAAAAAATGACTTTCGCCGAATCGTTTTTTACTGCAATTTACGGGATGGATTGTCATGATATACTTAAATCAGCAATTCCGTAGAGGATAATTTAACTAGAATAATATTGAGAGGAAACATGAATCAGCCTATCTATGTCATCGGCCATAAACGGCCTGATACAGATTCAGTGTGTGGAGCGATTACGCTTGCTGCATTGAAACAAAAACTTGGTGAAAACGTTGTTCCAGCAAGACTTGGACATTTGAACCCGGAAACAAAATACATTCTTAAAAAAGTAGGCGTTCCAACACCTGTGCGCCTGACGACCGCAAAAAATGCATTAGAAGAAATTGAAATTGATGAAGCTATTTTAATCAATCGCCTCGATACATTACGTTATGGTTGGGATTTGATGCTAGACAATAACACAAAAACGATTTATGTCTTGGACGATAATGGTGATTTTATTGGAATGGTCACATTAGCTGATATTTCTAAAGTCCAAATGCAGGATTTAAATATCACGCGTAATTTATTGAAAGATACACCAGAAGAAAATCTACGTGATGTTGTTCACGGGAAAATCTTGTATCGAGGAGATCGTAAAAAAAGCGGTGATGTACGAATCTCCGATAAAAAGATGATGGAACGTGATTTGACGGGTGCCATCATGGTGTTAAATGATCATGAAGATGACATGATCAAGTCGATGGCCAGAGGTGCGGCCGTGATCATCATTGCCGAAAACTTTGTACCGAATGATTATATTTTTGAAATGGCCAAAGCAATGGGGGTTACTTTAATTAGTACACCTTATAACTTGATGAAAATCATTCAAATGATTTATCGCGCCATTCCAGTTGAATTTATTATGACCCCACGCCATGAAGCAATTGAATTCCATCCAACGGAATATATTGAAGATGTCGAACGCAAAATGTTGCGTACGCGTCATTCTTCTTATCCAGTTGTCGAAGGAAAGAAAATTATCGGTTCAGTTGCCCGCTACCACTTATTGAAAGCTAAACCGAAAAAATTCATTCTCGTCGATCACAACGAATCGAAACAGTCGATTGATGATCGCGATCAAGGGGAAATTTTAGAAATCGTAGACCATCACCGTATTGGTGATATTGAAACAAACCGTCCAATTGTCTTTAGAAATATGATCGTTGGCTCAGTAAATACAATTATTGCGATGATGTATCAAGAATATGGCATTAAGATGGGTGAAAAAATCGCACAACTGATCTTGTATGCGATGATTAGCGATACGATGAACTTTAAGTCGCCAACTTGTACACAAACTGATCGTTTCATTGCTGCTCGCATTGAAGAAGAATATGGATTAGATGCTTCGCAAATGGCAGAAGACCTTTTCCGCAATACGGCAACGATTCGGGAAAAAGATTTTAAATCGATCTTATATCAAGATTGTAAAGAATTTGATTTGTCAGGAATTAAGACAAGCATTAGCCAAGTCTTTGTCTTTGATTATCAAGATGTGGATCAAATTGCGGATGATTTTAAATCCTATATGGCCGATGAGTGTCGAAAGCTTGGCGTAAATTTATGGGTGATCGCCTTTACGAATGTGGAAGGAAATGGCTCACGCTTCCTTGCCGCAGGACCAGAATCATTCCGTGTTGAAGAAGCAATTAAAGGATTTGAAGAAAAGAAATACGTTTCTCGTAAAAAACAAATTGTTCCGGGCCTTGGAGCGGCATTACGTTAATACACAAACCTTCAGTGAAATCGAAAGGACAATCTTTCGAAGCATTGAAGGTTTTTTTCACGAAAAATATAAATGTGAGAGCCGCAAATTGTTTTGCAAGCGCAATAGTTTGTCCTTGATTAAGCTATGAATAGGACAGAATTGAAAAAATTCACCAATTTCGGGTGTTCTTTTCACATGAAAAATAAAACTTGATTATAATGAAAAGTATGTTAGCTCTAGAAATGCGCCCTTTTTATCTATAGAAAAAACGGCAATCGAGAATGATAGTTATTCATCAGAGCAAACCAAGAACATAAGCACATAAATGCAAAACAAACACGTTAAGTTTACGAAACATAGAAAAGGAGAATTCAAAGTGAGCGTAGTCGATAAATTTTTACACTATGTATCATTTGATACGCAATCCGATGAACATTCAACAACTGCTCCATCCACGCAAAAGCAGTTGATTCTTGCCCAAGAATTAGTGAAAGAACTCAATGAATTAGGAATTGAAAATGCAACACTTGATCCTTATGGTATCGTGTATGCATCTATTGCCCCAACAGCAGGAAAAGAAAACGAAAAAGCCATTGGCTTAATCGCCCATATGGACACTGCAGGTGAAATGAGCGGAAAAGATGTCAAACCAAGAATTGTGAAAAACTATGCGGGAGATGACATCGTTTTAAACGAACAGTTCTCAATGAATCCTGAACAATTTCCAGCTTTAAAAGCAGTAATTGGTGATGATGTGATCGTTACCGATGGAACAACACTTTTAGGTGCGGACGATAAAGCAGGTATTGCGATTATTATGGCTACTTTAGAAAAAGTTTTAAAAGAACAAATTCCCCATGGCCAGATTTGGATTGCCTTTACACCGGACGAAGAAGTTGGACGAGGTGTAGAAAACTTCGATTTAACTAAATTCCCAGCAGATTTTGCATACACATTAGATGGCGCTGAAATTGATTGTGTTGATTATGAAACTTTCAATGCGGCAATGGCAGAAGTTACCTTTACCGGCGCATCCATTCACCCAGGTGAAGCAAAAGATAAAATGATCAATGCGGCAGGCCTTGCAGTGACTTATGCGTCTATGCTTCCACAATGGGCAAAACCAGAACACACTTGTGGTCGTGAAGGATTTATCCATTTACTTGAAATGCATGGTGAATGCGAACACGCTACATTAAGCTATATCGTTCGTGATCATGATCATGATTTATTTGAGCATAAAAAACAATTGCTGTTAGATCTTGCACAGTATTTAAACAGCCTACATCCAGATTGTTGTCAAGTGACTCTACGTGAGCAGTATTTAAACATGAAAGACTACATGCATGGTGATTTAGAATCAGTCAATCGAGCAAAAGCAGCTTTACAAGCATGCGGCATCACACCAAGAAGCTTACCAATTCGTGGGGGAACAGATGGTGCAATGTTAACTCAACGTGGTTTAAATACGCCAAACTTAGGAACAGGTGGAGGAAACTACCACGGTCGTTTTGAATTTGCTTCCGTTCAAAAAATGGAAAAAATGGTTGACGTCGTTTGCCAGATTTTGAAAGGGGAATAAGATGGATTACGCTAAACTCGCTTTAGATGCACATGCGAAATGGCAAGGTAAAATCGATATTGTTTCCAAACCTGTACTCAAAACGGCTTCTGATTTAGCCGTTGCCTATACCCCGGGCGTTGCTGCTCCATGTTTAGAAATTGCTAAAGATCCTGAAACGAGTTTTACCTATACTGGACGTTCTAATTTAATTGCAGTCGTGTCGGATGGCTCTGCTGTATTAGGTTTAGGAAATATTGGTGGCCTAGCTGGCTTACCAGTCATGGAAGGTAAATGTGTTTTATTCAAAGAACTTGGGGGCGTTAATGCGATTCCGATCGTGTTAAATGTCCAAGAAGTTGACCAAATCGTTGATGCAATTGCAGCCATGGAACCTTCTTTTGGTGGCATTAACTTAGAAGATATTGCGGCGCCAAAATGTTTTGAAGTTGAACATAAATTACAGGAAAGAATGAATATTCCTGTGTTCCATGATGATCAGCACGGTACAGCTTGTGTTGTTCTAGCAGCTTTAATTAACGCATTAAAACTAACGCATAAAACAAAAGAAGAGGCCAAAGTTGTCTTTTCAGGTGCGGGAGCTGCAGGTTGCGCAATTGCGAAGTTATTGGCGGATTATGGGTTTAAAAATATTCGTCAATGCGATTTGCAAGGAATGATCACACCAGAGAATGCTGCCAATGAGATGCAAAAAGAATTGGCTTTACGCCTCAATCCAAATGGTGAAACAGGAACGCTGAAAACAGCTTTGAAAAATGCTGATATTTTTATCGGGGTATCCAAAGGTGGATTAGTAGATGAAGAAATGATCGCTTCGATGAACCAAGATGCAATCGTCTTTGCGATGGCAAACCCAATTCCAGAAATTAGTCCGGAACTTGCTAAAAAAGCGGGAGCACGCGTAGTTGGTTGTGGACGTAGCGATTTTCCAAACCAGATCAATAATGTATTGATTTTCCCAGCGTTATTTAGAGGTGTTTTAGATGCTAAAGCCACTCGAATCACCGAATCTATGAAGCTTGCTGCTAGTGAGGCACTTGCTTCATTAATTACAGAAGAAGAATTAACCGATGATTATGTCATCGTTGATGCTTTAGATCCACGTGTAAAAGACGTTGTTTCTAAAGCAGTTGCTAAAGCTGCCCAAGAAGAAGGAGTTATTCGTGCGTAATGTAGGATTAGTCGTTGAAGGCGGCGGGACAAAAATCGCCTATACAGCAGGAGCTTTAAAATGCTTTTTAGAACATCAGATTTATTTTCCATACAGTGTTGGGATTTCGTCTGGATCTGAAGTTTTGTTAGCTTATGTAGCGCGACAAGTAGATCGCTTGACCATCACATCGATCAACGCACCTGCCCAAAAAGGATCCATTGGTTTGATTCCTTTATTTAAAGAAGGCGGACTTTTTGGTCTAGAAGCAACAAATCGTTATATTGAAGCACATGCACCTTTAGATTTTGAATCATTTAAACAATCGCAAACGGAAATGGAAATTGGTGTTTATAATATGAATACCAATGCTGTTGAGTATTTTACGAAAGATTATGTCGATCAAGACATGACATTAATTAAAGCGAGCTGTGCATTACTATTATTAGCTAAACCGTATCATTGGAATGGGCAGAAGTACTTTGATGCTGGTTTAGTCGATATGATTTCTGTCAAGCAAGCACTTGCTCATGGCTGTGAAAAAATTGTCGTGATGTCAACGAAGGAAAAAGGCTACCGCCGTAAACCTGCACCAAAATGGCAGTTATGGCTAGCAAAGTTAATCTATAAAGATCCAGTGATTGTCGACAATTTGAAAAATCGCCACGTTCATTATCAAGAACAATGGGATTTAATTGATCAGCTGGAAAGCGAAGGAAAAGCACTCGTGTTGCGTCCACAAAAAGATATGGGGATTACGCGTTATACAACAGACCCTGAAAAATTAAAACCATGGTTTCAACTCGGGTACGATGAAACACTTGCAAAACTCGATGAAATCAAAGCGTTTTGTGGATTAGACAAAGCAAACTAGCCCATGTGGTTAGCGATCGAAGAGAAAAAAGAGATCAGCATTTGAAAGGGAGATTTGAATGGCTGGAAAGAAAAGCGAAAAAAAACTGAAATTTGAATCAGTCGATGATATTAAACTCGTCTTGGAAGCATCGCGAGATAGCGGAATTCGTTTAGATATTAAAGAATTCAGTGACGCACTCGAAAAGCTTCATCTTGATGAAGCACAAACGACTGAACTGATTGAATGGTGTAGTGAAAATGGTATCAATCCACCAGAATCAGATGAAGATGACTTATTAGACGAAGATCTTGATGATGATCTTGATGATGATTTAGCAGATGATCTCGATGATGAACTTGAAGATCGAGAAAAAGAATTAGCACGTTTAGAAAAAGCGTTTGCGGAATCAACAAGCGGAAAAACAAGTGATCCTGTAAAAGCATACTTAAAAGAAATTGGGGCGATCCCTCTTTTAACTCCTGCCCAAGAAGTTGAAGTTGCAAAACGAATTGAAGCAGGTGACATGGATGCGAAACAAATTTTGATTGACTCTAACTTACGTCTTGTTGTATCTATTGCAAAGAAATATGTAGGGCGTGGTTTATTATTCTTAGACTTAATCCAAGAAGGAAATATTGGTCTGATTAAAGCTGTTGAAAAATTTGACTATACAAAAGGGTTTAAATTTTCAACCTATGCGACTTGGTGGATTCGACAGGCGATCACTCGTGCGATTGCCGACCAAGCAAGAACGATCCGTATCCCTGTCCACATGGTTGAAACCATCAACAAAATGACAAGAATCCAACGTCTTCTTGTTCAAGATTTAGGACGTGACCCAATTCCAGAAGAAATTGCAGAAAAAATGGAAGATATGACTGCAGAAAAAGTTACTGAAATCCAACGTTCTGCATTAGACCCAGTATCTATGGAAACGCCAGTGGGGGATGAAAATGATACTTTCTTAGGAGACTTTATTGAAGATAAATCGACATTGACTCCAGAAGAATATACACATAACCAATTATTAAAAGAAACGATTGAAGAAGTACTCTCCACATTAACAGAACGTGAAGAGAACGTAATTCGTTTGCGTTTTGGTTTAGACAATGGCCGCACTTGGACTTTGGAAGAAATTGGTAAAAAATTTAATGTCACTCGTGAACGTATTCGTCAGATTGAAGCTAAAGCAATCAAAAAATTGAAAGGTCCACAACGCGCAAAACTGTTACAAAACTTCCATCAAGGAAATTAGTTCAGTTTGAGTTGAACTGTTCTTTGTACAATCGTCGAAAAATGGTAAGGCAGATTTTGCTTTACCATTTTTTAGATTGGGCTTTTATCCATAAAACCGTTAGAATAAAAAGCGACTGAAATAAAAATAGGATGATACCTTCAAACAAAATAATACTAAAGGAGTTATTGGATGAAAAAAGCAATATTTTTTGATGTAGATGGAACGCTGTATTTTAACAAGTTTCACCGTTTGGATCCGAATATTCTTCAAGAATTTGATTACCTGAAAGAAGAGGGGTTTGATATCTATTTGTTGAGCAGCCGCTCGCCTTTTGAAATTGTACATCTCCCTCAAGAATTTTTAAGTTACCCTTATGCTGGGATGATTTTGGATGGAGGAGCAGAACTTTATGATCATCATCAAAATCTGCTTTACGCATCGCCTTTAGAGGAGGATGATATCCATAAGATTATCGATTATTGTCAAAACAATAATTTGATTTGGCGCTATTCCGGACCAGATGGAAACTACTTTGACTCAACACCTGCTGATTCAGTGCGATATCACTGGCGTAAACTCTATATGAACTGTCCATTCGTTAAAAAATGGGATGGGGATCGAGCTTGCAACGTCATTATTTGGACAAATGATGTTCAAAAACAAAAGGAGATTGTAAAGCTTTTGCCAGAAGATTCAATCGTTTGTTATTCCGATTGCGTTGAAATTCGCACGAAAGGTATTTCAAAAGAAGATACGGTTAATCGCTTTCGAAAAGAAAAAGGCTATCGCCATATCATTTGTGTCGGCGATGGGATGAACGATGTCGGCATGTTGAAAACGGCAAATCTTGGCGTTGCTGTAGGTAATGCCAAACAAGCGGTTAAAGATGCAGCAGATCTCGTAATTGGCGAGGTTAGCGAAAACGGAGTCAGTACATGGCTTGCAACAAGAAGAGGGAGATAATCATGAGTTTAACGATTCAAAATGATCGAATTTCATTAACAACAGATAATCCAGCAGGACAGATGTTTTCGATTTTAGATAAGAAAATAAATCAAGAACTGCTTTATCAAGCAGATGAAGGATGGAGTGGGCGAAACCCAAGTTTATTCCCGATGGTTGGTTCCACATGGAAAAAAGGGGAATATGAGTGGAAAGGAAAAACGTATCAAATGAAAAATCATGGATTGATTCGTTATGAAGATTTAAATGGATCGATTTGTGAAGACGGCAAAAGCATTTTATATACATTTGACGCTACTGAAGAAACACGTTCGAAATACCCATTCGATTTTCACTTTGAATTAAAATACACACTAATCGAAAAAGGGGTACGTATTGATTATGCGATCAAAAATTCAGGAGAAGAAGCATTACCTTTCTCATTTGGTTTGCACCCTGCATTTAAAACAGTACGTCAAGAAGGGGAAGCTTTTGAAGATTTTTCAATTGAATTTTTTCCAAAAGGACAAGCTGAACAAATTTTATTCTTCTCCGATTTATCTCCAGTAAAACGCGTTCCTGTTTCTTTGGATGAGTGGAAATTATCACACGATGATATCAAAAACTATTTAACACTTGTGTATGATAAAATTGTCGCAGATACAGCAGTTTTAAAATACAAGGATCAGCCTCGGTTAAAGGTAACTTTCAAAGGATTCCCGATGGTTGCTTTATGGAATGCAGGAAAAGAGAATAACTTTATTTGTATTGAACCATGGTTTGGTCATACTGATTTTGAAAAAGTAGAAGTTCCATTTGATCAACGCGAAAATACAATGATCTTACATCCACAAGAAACATTTACTTGTGCTTATTCCATTGAAACGATGGAATAAATCACGGTCCAATACTGTTAAAATGGGAAAAGCTCGGTTAGCAACCGAGCTTTTTTGAACATTGAATGATGATTTAAAAATGTATAAATATGACTAGATTAGTTTTGATCTTCTTTTGGAGCACGCAGAAGCATACGGATTAATGTAAAAGCCATATACAAGCATCCGACTAAAGCGATCCAGCAAATGGTGATAATCACTTGGCTATAGTGTTGATCATAAGCATTGAAGACTAATAAAACCCCAAGCAAAATGTATAAAACGATTTTGATATAAGCTTTTTGGCGAGATTCAGAAGTAATCATTTGATCAACTGTGGAAATTGCCGATTCTTTATCAAAGTTTTTGACAACAGTTAGTCCCTTTTGGAATCGATAAAAGCTATATTCAAATCCAGCAAGGGCAAGTAAGGCAATCACAAAAGCAATCCATAGTGGTAATTCAAACCAACTAGAAAGTGCTGGACCGAGAATCATAAATGTTGCTGCACAAATGACATAACGAGATTGAAAACGATTGAACTTTTTGTATTCGTATTTTGGTAAATACAAAGCTTCGTGAAGATAAGGAGAAACGTAAATCATACGTTTCTTGTTATCGAAATACAGATTCTTTCCTGTAGGTTGACCCGGTTCAGCAACGGCAACTCGTGTAGGTTTGCTACGATTGTTTTGACTCATAAAAAAAAACATCCTTCCATCATGGTTAAAAAACGCATGTCTTACATTGAAGTATTATAACCGCCTTGCGACAAAAATTACAAAATATCGATGATATTGACGATATTTAGGGCAAAGCATTGCATAAATTAGCAATACATTTAAAGTGATCAACATTATCGCTTAACATAGAGAAACAATATAATTTTCAATTTGTAAAAATCGGTAAAGAAAAAAATTAAATATTCGCAAAAGGACAAATGAAGTTATAATAAAATCATCAAAAGAAAAGGAGATTAAATTTCATGATTTTTGGACATGATGATGCATTCTATCAAGCATGCAACGGGACTTGGACTGCTAGAGAAATTGCGCAGCAGCCAACAACTTGGAAAAAAACAATTAACCAGATTAACGAAATGAAAGGTGAATTAAAATCTTTCATCGATCCACTACTTGCGGATGAAAATCTGGAAATCATCTTCACTGGTGCAGGAACTAGTGAATTCGTGGGAAATGCACTTTTCTCATTTATTAACACTTGCACAGGATTCCGTGCTAAATCTTATGCATCTACTGATTTAGTTCAAACTCCAGCACAATATTTGAACCCAAACCATAAAACATTATTAGTTAGCTTCGGCCGTTCTGGAAACTCTCCAGAAAGCGTTGGTGCTGTTCAAGTAGTTGATGTAGTATGCAAAGAAAATGCATACCACTTATTCATCACTTGCAACAACGAAGGTGCTTTAGCTAAAGCAGTAGCTACTCACCCACATGCATTAGCAATTAACTTAACACCAGAAACACACGATAAGAGCTTCGCAATGACAAGTTCTTTCTCAAACATGATGTTAGCAGCTATGCTTTGCTTCAACTTAGATCGTTTACCAGAAGTTGAAGCTCAATTAGAAGATGCAATCACAGCAGGTCAACGTTTTATCGATGAAGGCTATGTTGCAGCTGATAAAATCGTTAAAGAATACGACTTCAACCGTATTGTTTACCTTGGCGCAAACGTATTAAAAGGTATTGCACAAGAATCTCGCTTAAAACTTTGCGAATTAACAGCAGGTCGCGTAGATACAGTATTCGATTCACCACTTGGTTTCCGTCACGGACCAAAATCTGTAATCAACGATACAACATTAACAATTGTTTACATTTCTGATGACAAATATCAAAGACAATATGAATATGACTTAATCAAAGAAATGTCTGGTCAAAGAAAAGGAAACAAATTAGTTGCTGTTGCAGCTCGTAAATATGCAGATATCGAAGAATTAGTAGATTACTATGTATCCTTCGATCTTGAAGCACCAAGAGAAAATATGTATTTAGCATTCGATTACATCGTATTTGCTCAAGTATTAGCTTTATACAAATCAATCGCAATGGGTAGCACACCAGATAACCCATGTCCAACAGGTGAAGTAAACCGTGTTGTTCAAGGTGTTACAATTTACCCATACGAAGCATAGGAGGAAAACAAATGATCGGATTAATCGTTACTGGTCACGGTCACTTTGCAAGTGGCTTAACTGAAGCATTAAACGTTATTGCAGGACCTGCTGAACATTACGCAGCTGTAGATTTTGAAGTTTCTGATTCCGTTGAAACTCTTTCTGCAAACTTACAAAAAGCAATGGATGACATGAGTGATTGCGAATCTATTATCGTTCTTTCTGATTTAGCAGGTGGTTCACCTTTCAAAACTGCTGTTGAACTCGGATATGCTCGTGGTGTTGAAGTTGTCGCTGGTACAAACTTAGGTATGTTAGTCGAAATTAATATGGTTCGTCAATTCATGGAAGATGTTCATCAATTAGCAGAACAAGCTCTTACAGTAGGTAAAGATCAAGTTCAAAAATTCGTGTTCCAAGCTCCAGTTGAAGAAGAAAATGATGATTTCTCTGATGGAATCTAGTCCACTCCATAAATAATATTCACCAAATCATAAATATGGTCATGAAAAAAGAAGAAGATTGGCAAATGCCACTTCTTCTTTTTTTGCATGCGATAAAACAGAAAAAGAAAACAGCCTTGCCATCAACAAGACTGTTTTCAAAGATGAATAAAAATGAGTGGGTATTGGAATCGCACCTACTGATTAATGGACTTTGAATAATCAGTAGGGGAAAGACCATAGGCTGTTTTGAATTTTCTAGAGAAGTAGTGAATACTCGTAAAGCCAAGCATGTCACTAATCTCTGAAATCGTATAGGTATGTTGCTGAATCAATTGTTTCGCTTGAGAGAGCTTTCGATTCGAAATGTACTGTTTTGGAGAAATGTGTAAGTTATTTCTAAATAAGTTTTGCAAGGAAGATCGAGATACGGAAAACTTCGTGCAAATATCTTCAACAGTAAAGGAAGAATAGAGATTGTTGTTAATGAATACGAGAATTTCATTCAACAAAGTATGCTCATAGTGAATCTGCATAGGGCTAGCACCGGCATCAACAGATTCTTTATGATCGAACTGGTGAAGAAGAATAATAATTTCTTTCAAATATAAAATTGCAAGTTCTTGGTTGAGATAGCTGTCATCTTGAACTGCTTTCATAAAGCGACATAGAACTTGATAAATGTCTTTGCGCGAGTGGAATACACGATTCGTTAATGTTTCAGGCAATGCATCATTCATTCTAAACACGACAGTTAAATAGGCACAGTTTTGATCTTCACGAGTGTGATGACTATGAAATTGACCCGGTGCATAGATCATCAAATCATATTTGCTTAAAGGATATTCAGTGTCTTCGATATTTGTTTCAATAGAGCCATGATCAATGTAGATTAGCTCGTAATATTCATGGGCTTCGCCAGGGAAAACGTAAGAACCTTTTCGTACTTGATAATAAGTCGCCAAGATCTCTTCAATGTGCAACTTTGTTTCGATCGGTTGATAAGTAATTTCGTTGTTAAGTGGACAAACAACAGGAGATTCCTCTGGAATATAAGCTTCAAGTGTTGATTCATTAGAAATAGAAATAAAACCAAAATACATTCCTGCTTTGATTTCAACAATTCTATGAATGACAAATCGTTCAAACTCTTTTCCATCTTTGGAAATTTCCATCAAGATAATTCCAGATTTGCAATCAACAAAGACTGGAGCAGAGCAATGATAGACTTGCGACACACTTTTGTTTTTGAATTTACTAGACACTTTATGGTAGGTCGTTGTTGGAATGTGAGTTTTCAACTCAGGAAGTTCGTAGTAAACAGCTCCATATGGAGAAAATTCGTAATGTGTTGTTCGTTTTAACATAAGGCCTCCGAGGGATATCTCCATTTGATGTAGAAATTAATCCGTTTTTGAATTTTCTTACTAAAAAGTATAAAAAGTGAAATCTAAGTTGTAAAGGATTTGCACAAAATAATAACTTACATTTTAATTAGTCTTAAAAATTGCAAATGAAATAAATAATATAGATGCTTTTATAACTAATTTTGATACAGTTATATCCTAGCAAGAGTCAAAAAACATTGGATATTGAAGAAAAAACACCCAGAAATACGTCAAAAGAAACGAAAAATTGCAAGAGAACACAAAGTAAAACGTGATTTATATGAGTAAAAACTAAAAAATTATATAACTTGCATAAATTTCCGATTGAGAAATATCAACTGGATGACAAGTAACATAATTTAGTAAATTTAAAGAATATAAATAGTGAATTTTAAGTAAAATATAAAAATCATAGAAGGAATAGAATCAATATATTGGCACTTTTGAAATTTTAAAGAACAAAAATACAAAATCATCCCCCTTCAGCTCGCTTTTTGAAGCCTAAAAAGGCGGAAATTAACGACATATAAAAAAAAACATCTAAGAATTCGGCAGAAATTAAAAGAAGAAGTGCACATATTAGTATTTTCAAATCAAGAAAAAATTTACTGATTTTAAGAAGTTAAATTTTTCTTGATTGAATATGAGCAAAATAGTTGTGAAAAATGGTTTTATTTCGATATTAATCCCAAAATTTTCACATAAATTAAGGAATACGGAGAAAAAACAGTGGATTTTTGACAAAAATTCCGCTTAATTTATCGAATTTAGAAATTATTTTTCTAAACATATTAAAAAATGCAAATATTAATGTGATTTGTGTAAGCGGAAACATCAACAGAACAGATATAATCATAAACGTAGAGAGCGCTTTAAAAGCAAGACTTTATTAGAAAGGAGATTGATTTTATGCCTAATATTGTTGCTACAAGAATCGACAACCGTTTAATTCATGGACAGGTTGCTACTCAGTGGGCTGGTGTTGTTGGTGCTAACTTATTGTTAGTTGCAAACGATGCTGTTGCAAAGGATCAGTTCCGTCAGGGACTCATGAATATGGCTGCTCCTGGTTATGCACAAACTCGTTATTTCTCTATTGATAAAACGATTGCTGTAATCGGTAAAGCTAGTCCAGCTCAGAAAATTTTCCTGATCTTAGAAACTCCTCAAGATGCTTTGAGATTGGTTGAGGGTGGAGTTCCTATTGACGTCTTAAACATCGGTAATATGCACATGGCTGAAGGTAAACGCCAAGTTGCTACTTCCGTTGCTGTAGACGATGATGATGTTGCTTGCTTCAAAAAGCTCCAGGAACTTGGCGTTACGTTAGAAATTCAACGTACTCCAAATACTGGTAAAGAAAGTGTAGACAAGTTATTCTCATAATCTCTCTAAGACTTGTCTAGAAAAAAAGGAGACTAAAGAAATGTTTGAAGTCATTTTGTTGGCCATCGTTACATTTATCTTTGCGATTGACCAATTCTCATTGACAGAAATCATCTACCGTCCAATGTGTGCTTGTCCAATTATCGGTGCTATTCTTGGTGATTTAAACACTGGTTTAGTTCTTGGTGGTACATATGAACTTATGATGATCGGTTCAATGCCTGTAGGTGGTGCTCAACCTGCTAACGTTGTAGTTGGTGAAGTTGTAGCCATGATTTTCGCAGTTAAAACTGGTATGGATATCGACTCCGCACTTGGTGCAGCAGTTATCTTCTCCGTATTTGGTACTTACGTTGTAACAATCATGTTTACAATTGCATCTTCTTTCAACTCTTGGTGTGATGAAACTTGCTCTAAAGGTGATGACAGTGGTGTAAGAAAATCAGTTATCGCTGACGTACTCTTACTTGGTAGCTTATTTGCTGTAATCGCAGTTGTTGCTTACGTAGCTGGTTCTTCTATTCAAGCTGCAATGCAATCCTTATCTGAAAACGCTGCATGGTTCATGGCTGGCCTTGGTGAAGCTGGTAAAATGATGCGTTTCGTCGGATTCGGCGTATTGCTTAAAATTATGCTTGCTAACGATATGTGGGGCTATTTCTTAATGGGATTTGCCATTGCTCTTATCGTTGGTAATACACCTAACTTAAGTGGTGCAGCTTTGATCATCGTTGCTTTCATCGGTATCGGTATCGCATTAAGCAACTACTTCACAGCTGTAGCTATTAAACAAGTTTCTGCTAACGCAGCTACGGAGGACTTCTCTGATGGCATCTAATAATACTCAATTAAACCTGCAAGATATGCAGTTCTACAATGACCGCACTCCAGCACCAAAAGTAGATAAAAAAGTGCTGAATAAAATGATCTGGCGTTCTTGTAACCTTCAGATTTGCTTCAACTACGAACGTATGCAAGCAATCGGTTGGTTATGGTGTATGCTTCCAGGTTTAAAAGCGGTTCACAAAAACAAAGATGACTTAGCTATGTCCATGGCTCATAACTTGGACTTCTTAAATACTCACCCATTCATCGTTACATTCGTTATGGGTCTTGTTCTTTCCATGGAACAAAACAAAATGGAAATCCCAACAATTCGTGCCGTACGTATTTCCACTGCTGCTCCATTAGGTGGTATCGGTGACGCATTGTTCTGGTTCACATTAATTCCAATCGTCGCAGGTATGACTTGCGGTATGGCAATTTCTGGTAATATCATGGGTCCAATCATGTACTTCGTTATCGCGTTTGGTGTCGAAATGGTATTACGTTATGTATTAATGTACTGGTCTTACAACTTAGGTCTTGAAGCTGTTAACATGATGACTGCTAACGCAAAAGAATTCACACGTGCTGCTTCTATCCTTGGTGTATTCATCGTTGGTGCTTTAACAGCTAACTACGGTGGTGGTACTACTACAGGTATCGTATTTGAAAACGGTGAAAGCCCAATTGTTCTTCAAAAATACCTGGATACAATCCTGCCATGCTTACTTCCATTATTATTCACATTATTGATGTATGTTCTCCTTAAAAAAGGTTGGACACCAATCAAATGTATCTTCTTACTGCTTGTAATCGGTATCGTTGCTGGTGTATTCGGTCTGCTCGGATCTGGATACGATCCACTAGTACCAGTACCTTGGTTAACTTCAGTTCCAGAAGCTGCAACTGCAATGTTATTCTAGGAATGGAAAAATTAAACGTCCTCGCAAGAGGGCGTTTTTTTTAGGTTTGTTGAGAATATGCACTTCTAGATTTTTTTAAAAGAGAAACGACATAGTTAAGCTTACGTGTGATGTTTTATTTGAAATTATGTTGTTAAGTACAAAGAGAGAATTCAGAAAAGATAAGTAGCTAAAAATCGGATAAAATCATCGAACAAAAAATGTGCATTTTAATCAATACACATTTTTGGGTTCGAATAAAGAAAAAGAGAAGAGCTAAATTACTTTAATTAAAAAAGTGATTCTTTCTAGTAGATCAAAATTTAAATGATGGAAGAGTGCTTTATAAGAATTGATTATTGATCTTTAAGGACAAGGTTAAAATTGGAATCATAGTGCAACCCTAACTCACGACAAATTCTATCGTTTATGGCGTCCAAAACACGTTTGTATTCGGCATATTTTGGCGATAGCACCATCATGTTAGGAATAAATATATCGTTATAACCTTTGTTTTGAAGCTCCTTCATCATTTTTCTTTGAGCAACATAGATCGGATGGTATTTCATAATGCCAGATTTTAGTTTGGCACCCGATAATACCTTCTGTTTTAGTTTTTCATAATCGTTCTCACTCATGTCTCGATATTGAGCAATCATCTCATCGGCAGTTCTTTTTTCCGCTATAGCTCCACCAGCCATTTTTATGCCAAGATCTACAATAAAGGGGATTTTCAATTCAGTTTCATCACAATATTCTAATATGTTTTGCAGAGCTTGTTTTTGTTCTGGCGTGGACATTCGTATATTCAAAAAAGGTCTAAAGTGACTTTTTAAATAAACGCTCCATTCTTTACCAGGTAGCAAGGCTTCAATGGCCTGTTCAACGGTTTGATAATCGAGTAACTCATTTGCTTGATCTAGATTCCCATTTTCAATATATTGTTTAAGTGCTTCGAGTTCTGAATCTTTTAATAGCTTTTCTTGTAGTTTATCCTGATAAATGGAAAGAAGTTTGTTTTTGTCATCTTTTTTCAAAAGAGATTGAATGTCTTTGATACTAATACCGAGCTTTCGATAGAGTGTGATTTTTTTCAAAGTCTCGATATCTTGGTGTGTGTAATTGCGATACCCATTATCGTCTTTATCTACTGACAACAAGCCTTTTTCTTCGTAGTATTTAACAGCACGTTTTGTTATGCCTACTTCTTTGATTACATCGTTTAATAGCATTCAAATACCTCCTTGGTATGTAAACATCATAAGGGTGTACGCAACGTACAGGTCAAGCTTTCTTTACTCAATATATTTTGATTGATCGATTTGTTAATGAGGAATAGGATATAGCGTATGTGAAATTAAAAAAGTCAGCTTCTTAGTTAGGAGCTGACTTTTGAATGAGTTGCGAAATGCTATTTAACTGAATCGATTATTCAATAGGTCGACGATAGAACTTACCGTAGAAATTATCAATTTTATGAGTGTAAATTAGGGCGTTTGGATCTGCCTTAAGGATAATGCGAACGGCTTCTTGCGCTTCATATGTAGAAACGACTGTCTTGCATAAGTGGACAGTTTGATGTCCATAAGCTCCTTGGGCTTCGATGATACTCATACCGTGACGGAAAGCTTCTTGGTATTTTTTAGCGACTACTTCACTATTTGTTGTGGTCACTTCAATTAAAACTTGAGCGTAACGATTAAAGAAGTTATCGATCGTCTTTGTAGAGATGAATTGGAACAGAATAGAATATCCTGCATATTTCCAACCAAACATAGCACCAAAGATAATGATCAAAGTCATGTTAAAAAGGAAGACGTAATTCCAAATACTTTTGTGCAGTAAGTCAGAGATGAATAAAGCAATGAAGTCAGTTCCACCTGTTGAACCATCCGTTCTAAGGGCAATTACAGTAACTAAACCATATAAGAATCCACCAAAGATGATGTTTAATAAAAGGTCATCAAATACAGGTTGGAAGTTAAAAATGGTCAAAAATAAAGATGTGCATGAGAACTGAATGCAGGATAGTAACGTAAATCTCTTTGAGATTCGTTTTGCACAGAATAAAGCACATGGAACATTTAAGGCGAGAATCAAGAATGATGTTGAGAGATTCATGCCAAATAGTTGGGAAATTTTATTGATCAATAAAGCTAGACCGGTAAAACCACTAGACAATAAGTTACACGGATTCATGAAGGTTTGAATCACAAATGTTTGAAGTAGGGAACTACAAACAATTAAAACGATAGAGTAAACTAATCGGATCTGTTTATTTTGAATTTTGTTCGGTTCAATTAATTTCTTTAACATGATTATCACCTAATTCAATTATAGAAGACCCTATATATTCAGAGGTACGCATTAGTTTCCTATCTCTAGGAATTAGGGTGTTGAAGTAACCTTGTAGATTCAAATAAGATAAAATCAATATAGAAAGGATATGGATTATGAACGAGAGACAAGAAAAGATCATCTCTTTTTTAGACCAGAAAAAAGATTGGGTCAAAGGGAAAGATATTGCTTTGGTTATGCACGTGACCACACGAACGATTCGAAGTGATATCGAAACAATTAATAATCAGATGGAAGATGGTTGGATTGAGTCCTCCTATCAAATGGGGTATAGACTTCATATTGAAAAAAAGGCATTAACGCAAACTCATACCAACGGGATTCCACAAACCCCTAAAGAACGATGCGACTACATACTCAAAAAGCTACTCTCTGTTCGTGAGTCTCATATCAGTGAACTTTGCGAACAAGTTTGCGCAAGTATTTATACTGTAGAGCAAGATTTGAAAACGATTCGGACGCGGATGTTACCAGATGATGGATTAGATTTAATCTATAAAAAAGGTTGGGTTTCATTAGTTGGAGATGAATATGAAAAACGGCGTTTATTTAAACGCTTGTTAATGGAAGAAGTGGAAGAAAACTTCTTCAATATTGATTGCATTGCTAAGCTTTACCCAGAATTTGATTTGTATCGATGCAAAGATTTGATGTCTTCTTGTATGAAAGCACACGGTTTTTCTGTTCGTGAAATGGAAGTTCCTATGATCTTGATGCACGTCGGTGTGGCATTAAAAAGAATGATGCTTTTCCATACAATTGAAGAAACCAATGATGACTCTGAAATTGAAAAGACAGTGGAATATGCGGTGGCTAATGATTTATATGATCGGATTGCAAAATTATATCCTTTAAAAGTGAACAAAAATGAGAAACGCCAATTGGCTTTGTTGTTGATGGGGAAAAAGGCATTAGAGTTCACAGATAATACAATTGACTATAATGGTAAAAAGTTTGAATTAGATCAATTGACATTGGATATGTTGCAATCTATTTATTTGCATTTTTGTGTGAATATGAAGGAAGATGAAGAACTTCTTCGTGGATTGTCTTTACACCTGAAATCATTAGTTGGACGGATGAATAATAATACATCGATCACCAATGTTTATTTAGATGAAATCCGCTGGAAATTCCCACTGATTTTCGATATGGCTGTTTGCGCGGGCGAGACACTTAAACAAACAACAGGGATTAATATTTCGCAAGATGAAATTGGGTTTCTTGCTTTGCATTTAGGTGCAAGTTATAACAAAATCACAATGACAAAACGTTATCGTTGTTTGTTGTTTTTCCCAAACGATCAAGCGTTGAGTTCTTTAGTGATCGATAAAATTCGTAATCAATTTGAAGAACGGATTAATATTATTGGGATCGAAAAAACATTTGAAGAAAAAAAGGTCAAAGACATGAATCCAGATTTGATTTTAACGACGATTCCATTAACTCATTCATTAAATATTCCAACGGTTAATATTTCAATTTTCTACAGCCCTGAAAATGAAGCGGAAATTTTTAGTTGCCTAAATAAAATGGATAAAGAAAAAGGGAAGAAAGATTTCGTTAATGGAATTAAAAATTTGATCAAAAAAGAATATTTCTATGATCATTTTCCTGCAAAAAGTGCGGAGGAAGCTTTGCGCAAGATGATTGATCCGCTTGTTACAGATGGACTTGTGCCAAGCAACTATTACAACAGTATTCTAGAACGTGAAAAGTTTGCACCAACCTCTTTCCAAGTAGGCTTTGCCTTACCTCATGCTTTAAACTGTGATGTCAATGAATCTGTGATTTCAATCGCATTTCTAGATCAACCGATTAAGTGGGGGGAATACACGGTAGAATTTGTTATTTTGTTGGGAATTAAACAAAGTGATAATGCTTTATTAGGCGTGTTCTTTGATTGGTGGATTCAATTGGTTTCCGATCCAATTCGCTTTACAAGACTAAAACGCCAAAAAAATTACGAATCATTTATGCATGCGATTTTAGAAGAATAAACTAATACATAGACGTACTCGATATCCAAAAAATAGATCATCAGATCAAAGATGGATCGAATCGATCCGCAAATTCAAAACATAAAGATAAGGAGAAATGAAGATGAAAGATATCAAAATTGAAGTTTGCGCAGGAAGTTATGAAGATTGTTTGGCTGCTGCAAGAGGAAAAGCTGACCGTGTTGAATTAAATAGTGCTTTAGCTTTAGGTGGCTTATCTCCAACGGAAGCAACATTGCGTTTAGTTAAAAGAGATACAGATTTAAAAGTAATCTGCATGGTTCGTCCACGTGGTGCCGGTTTCCATTACACTGAAGTTGAACGAAAAGTGATGATGGCTGAAGCAAAAAGCTTTTTAGAAAATGGTGCGGATGGAATTGCATTTGGTTTTTTAAATGCCGATGGAACAATCGATGTAGAAGCAACTAAAGAAATGATCGATTTAATTCATTCCTACAATAAGGAAGCAGTTTTCCACCGTGCAGTGGATGTAACTCCAGATTTTGAAGAAGCATTCCGTATTTTAGTAGAATTAAAAGCTGATCGTGTTTTGACAAGTGGCCAAGAAGAAAAAGCAATGCAAGGAAAAGAACAGATTAAAAAGATGCAAGAACTCTTTGGTGATCAAATCGAAATCCTTGCGGGAAGTGGTATGAATGCAACAAATGCAATGGATATGATCCAAGAAACTGGCATTCATCAAATCCATTCTTCTTGCAAAGGATATGACAATGATCCAACTACATCAGGAGAAAAAGTGACTTATTCTTATTTAGCTGGTGAACATGCTAATGATTATGATGTGGTTAAAGAAGAATTGGTTGCACGATTAATGGCTGCAATCGGTCGCTAATTTTAATCTTGCAATTGGGTTAAGATCTATTTTTTGAATCGAAACACCCCCTTTTTAAACCAAACGAGGTTTAAGGGGGTGTTTTTTTGCGCAAATCAGAAAGTGTTGGAGAGAATCGATTAGACAAAAATAATGATTGAAAATGCGGTGAAATCAAAAGAATAAGAAGAGAATGACTAGTTTTTATGCGTTTTGGATTTAAAAAAGATAGTCTATATTATTCAAAAACAATTGTTTTTGAACGCAAAAGACTATGTTAAATTTATCTAGTAAGCGGTTTCCCAATATTAGGAAGCGTCTTCAAGCTCATATCTTGTGATGATTCAGTAAGATAGATATGAATGGAGGTATTTTATGAAACAAGGAAGAAAAACAAAGCAGGCAGCTGCAAAGAAAAATGAATCAAGAGCTGGTTACTTTGTGAAGCGTCTTTTCGCTTTTGGGTTTGACTGGTATTTATCAGGAATACTGGCCAATATTGCCATTTCCTTATGTTATGGATTTTTCAACCAAGGAAAGATTGAGGTTCAATACGGGTTCGAAAATATGACAACCCCACAATCCTTAATCACTATTGGAATACTTGCACTAATCTTTTTATTCTATTACGTGTACGTACCTGCAAAAATTTGGAAGGGGCAAACATTGATGCTACACGTGATGCAGTTGAAAGTTGTAGACTTAAACGACCAAGAAGTAGGATTGAAGACATTGCTGTTCCGCTTTGTTGTTGGATGTCTATTATTGGAAGGAACATTCTATTTCTTCACTTCTGCATTTAAAACAATGTTGCTGACAAAGTTCTTACCATTAGATACGGGAACGATGGATTTACTCTTAAGTGGTCCGATCGTAGTTATTTCGGTGATCTCCTTACTCATGTCACTACGTGATAAAACACATAGTCAAACTTTGCACGATAAGATTTCAAAAACTTACGTCAAAGATATTCATGAAGTTGGGAACGGAGCTTTATAAATTTCCTCATATTAGGAAGAAAGTTGAAAACGTTTACTTGTTTTATCTGATATACTCTAATCAACAAGGAGGAAATTACAATGCGTAGAGTTTACTTATTCTGTAATGCGGGAATGTCTACTTCTCTACTGGCAAGTAAAATGCAAAAAGTTGCCGATGAGCATAAACTGCCTTTTGAAGTAAAAGCATTTCCAGACTCTAAAATGGACACAATTATCGCTGAGTTTAATCCTGACTGCATCTGCTTAGGTCCTCAGGTTAAACACCTGTACGGTAAAGTTGTCGAAAAATATGGTCATTTAGGAAAACCAATCTTTGTAATCGATAGCGCTGACTACGGTGCAATGAATGGTGAACGTGTCCTCAAAATGGCAATTAAGAAAATGAAAGAAAACGAAGGGAAATAAAAGATGTTTGACAAGTTAGAAAAAGCGTTAACTCCTATTGCCGATACCCTTTCTAAAAATAAGGTGTTAACTGCTATCCGTGACGGTTTCTTAGTAACCGTTCCAATGACAATCGTAGGTTCCATCTTCTTACTGATTGCAAACTTTCCAATTGATGGATGGTCTGAATTTATCGCTAGCTTCGCTGGTGAAGGATGGGAAGCATATTTATCAGCTGTTACTTCCTCTACATTCGATGTAGTTGCATTAACAGGTGTTTTGGGTATCGGTTATGCTTACGCTCGTGAACAAGGCGTAGACAAAATTGCTGGTGCAGTTGTTGCATTAACATGCTTCTTGATCGTTACTCCTAAATCTCATCCAGATTATGTAAATGAAGCTGGTAAAGCATTCAGCGGTTTCAGCTTTGGTAACTTAGGTACTGCTGGAATGTTCTTGGGTATGATCACTGCGATCGTTTCTGTACTGATTTTCTCATGGGCGATGAAGAGAAAATTAGTCATTAAACTTCCAGATGGTGTACCACCTGCAGTTATGGATTCATTTGCTGCATTGATTCCTGCTGCGTTTGCAATGACAACTTTCGCAATTATTCATGGTATTTTCAAAAATACTTCTTATGAATATGCACACAACTTCATTTATGAAGTACTTCAAGCACCACTTGTTGGTATCGGACGAAGCAACTTATTCGAAGTTACTTACCAATTCTTATCAACATTATTCTGGTTCTTCGGAATCAACGGACCAGCTGTTACAAATACAGTATTTGGCCCAATCCATAAAGTATTAACTCAGGAAAACCTTGATGCTGCTAAAGCAGGTCTTGAAATGACTAATATCTTCACTGCCGGATTCTCTGATTTCTTCTGTAACTACGGTGGTGGAGGATCTACTTTAGGTCTTGTTATCATGATGGCATTCTTAGGTAAATCCGCGCGTATTAAACAACTGGGAAGACTTTCTTTACCAGCTGCGATCTTCGGAATCAACGAACCAATTATCTTCGGTTTACCAATCGTATTAAACCCAATTATGGCTGTGCCATTTATCTTAGTTCCAGTATTGAATACAGTTACTGCAACTATCGCAACAAATATTGGAGTTCTTCCAATTACTTCAGGTGTTCAGTTACCATGGACAATGCCTATCATGTTCTCTGGTTGGTTAGTAACTGGTTCCTTAGTAGCATCTGTATTCCAGTTAGCTCAGTTAGTAATGGATATGTTAATCTACTACCCATTCTTAAAAATGCTGGATAAAAAATACTTGGAAGAAGAAAGCTTACATGCTGATGAAACGGATGACCTCGATGATCTGTCATTCGACGACTTATCATTTGATTAATCATGAAATTACTTTTGATTTTTGATTCTGGTCTTGCTGGAGCAGGTGGAAAAAGTAATCCAAATTGCGAATTAACTGCTAAAAAAGGAATGATCGGAACAGGTGAGATGTTAGCACCTCACTTCAATAAAATCGGAGGAACTGTCATTGCTACACTTTATTGTGGAGTAGAATACTTCAAAGATCATCAAGACGAAGTAGTGAAAAAAATGACAGCGATGGCGAAAAAACTAAGCCCAGACTTTGTAGTTTGTGGTCCTGGTTTCAACTTTCCAGAATACTCAGAAATGTGCGCTATGTGTGCAACATCGATTCTTGAAAATACAGATATCAAAGCCTGTGCGATGATGTCACAAGAAAACTCGGCAACTATTGAGACTTATCGTACAAAAACTCCGATCGTAAAAATGCCTAAAAAAGGCGGTACTGGATTGAATAACTCAATCGAAAATCTTTGTGAATTGATTGATGCAAGTGTAAATCATCCAGAAAAACTTGAAGAAGTTAAAAACAAATATTGCTATTAAAAAAAGAAGCCAGCCGAAAGGTTGGCTTTTTTAGAAAGGCTACTCATGGAAAAAAACAGTTTTGAAAGACTTTCATCTTTATGTCAAGCAATGGGCGTAAGTGGTGAAGAAAATGATGTTAAAGAAATTCTAAAAAATGGATTAGTTGGTGACGAATGGGTTAAAGATCGTTTGGGATCATTATTCTGCGTAAAAAAAAGTAACAATCCAAATGCAAAAACATTGATGATTGCAACGAGCTTAGATGAACTCGGACTCATGGTTAGTGACTATGAAAGTGATGGAACACTGAAATTTGTATCATTAGAAGGGATTTCTGCAGCAAGTCTTCTTCACCAAAAAGTTTTAGTTTATACAAGAGATCATAAAGCATACACCGGTGTGGTTGCTTGCAATAAAGTACGATTCATGGAAGAACCATCCGCTGCGATCAAAATGGATATGCTCGTATTAGATATGGGTATGACATTAGAAGAAGCGAAAAACGTATTTACAATTGGCGATCTCGTTTCTTTTGCAAGTGAATGTGAACAACTCGGTAGTGATGTCGTAATGGGTAAACAATTAAATACTCGTATGATGTTAGAAGCGATTATCGAAATTAGTGAAAGACTCCAAGGACATGAATTAGATTTCAATGTGGCAATGGGAGGAATTGCGCAATCCATCGTTGGATGGCGTGGAACAAAAACAGCAACTTATGTAGTTCAACCTGACAGTGCGCTTGTTTTATGTGGATTTGATGCGGCTAAATCATCACCAAAAATTACACGTGGTAATGGAATGTGCGTAGGTGTTTACGATAAACAAATGTTACCTGGAAAACGTCTGTTGAATGATTTTACAGATCAGTTTGCTGTCCAAAAATCAATTAGCTTTTATGGCAATGATGGATCCTTCATCCACAAAACTTTAAAAGGAACACCTTCACTTTCTTTAGGTGTTGCAATGAATCACATGGGCGGACCTAGAGTCATGGCAAGTCTGTCTGATTTCGATGATTTAGTCGAAAAAACAGTGCAATACATTTTATCGTTGAACAGCGCTAAAATTGAAGAATTTGGATATGGTGTGAACTATGATTGATTTAAGCGTTTTGAAAAGTCTTTCGGATGCTAAAGGGATTTCTTCTTGTGAGGAAACCGTTTGTGGCATTATCGAAGAAAAAATGAAGGGCCTTGTCGATGATGTACGTCATGATGGATTAGGTTCTGTAATTGGAACGAAATGTTACGACAATAAAGGTCCAAAAATTATGATTGCGACACATGCTGACGAAGTTGGTTTCTTTGTTCGTGACATTGATGAAAATGGATTCTTAAAATTAACACCAGTAGGTAGCTGGTGGTCGCACATGTTGTTAGGTCATAACTTTACAGTTGTGACTCAACAAGGAAAAGAAATTAAAGGCTTTATCGGTAGTATGGCTACTCATGGCTTACCACAAGAAATTCGTTCAAAAACTGTAGATATCAATGATGTGTATCTCGATTTAGGTGTAGCAAGTCGCCAGGAAGCTTTAGATCTAGGCATTCAGATTGGTGATATGGTTGCACCAGACACTGAATTGCGTAGAATGAATAACCCAAAATATATTGCCGGAAAAGCGTTAGACAACCGTGTTAGTTGCGCAGTTGGTCTTTATATTCTTGAACGTTTAAAAAACAAATCTCATGCGCCTTTGTCCTTTGCGGCAACTGCGCAAGAAGAACCAGGGCTAAGAGGGGCGCGTACAGCAACAGACGTGATGCATCCAGATTTGGCGTTTGCGATCGATACGACTCTTGCTGGAGATACGCCAATGAACAAAAACTGCAACCGTTTAGGTGGTGGGGTTGTTCTCTCAATGATTGACTCGAATACTATTGCATCTCGTCCACTCATTCGTTATGTTGAAAATGTATGTAAAAGAGTGGGAATCCCATTCCAATATGCAGTATTTGCAGATGGGGGAACGGATTCAGGTAACATTCATAAAAGTTTTGAAGGAATCGTCAATATGACATTATCGATTCCTATTCGTTACATGCATACAAATCAATCAGTAATTCATGAAGATGATGTTGAAGCTTGCGTGGATTTGCTGACAACAATTATCGAAGAAATGGATGAAGCAACTTTTGAAACACTGATTAGCTAGGAGAATGCGAAATGAAAGAGAAAATTTTTGCAAAAATCGATGAATTAAAAGATCAGATGATTCAGGATATCTGCGAGATGGTCCAAATCGACTCACAACGCAGTGAACCTCAAGAAGGAATGCCATTTGGTCAAGGTGTAAACAATGCATTAACCAAAGCACTTGAAATTTCTAAACGTGAAGGATTGAGTGTAAAAAATGTAGATGGTTATATGGGTTACGCTCAATTTGGTGAAGGGGAAAACTACATTGGTGTCATGGGACATCTTGATGTCGTTGAAGTAGGAGATGGCTGGATTTATCCTCCATTCTCAGCAACAATTGCAGATAATCGCATTTGGGGACGTGGCGCACTAGATAATAAAGGACCTTTATTCTCTGCGTTCTATGGTATGCTTGCTTTAAAAAAATTAGGCATCGAACCAAATATCCCGATTCGTGTCATCTTCGGTACAAACGAAGAAACAGGTATGGCAGATTGCCGTTACTATCTTGAACACGAAAAAGCACCATTAATGGGATTTACACCAGACAATAAATTCCCGGCAATTTATGGTGAGCGTGGACGTGCTGTGATTGCAGTAACAGGCAAAAAAGAAGTTGCTGTTCCATTCATCAACGAATACTTTATGAATGCAAAACCAAATGGTGATCGTTTGGGCATCAATTATAAAGATGAACACTTTGGTGAAATGATTATCCGTGGCAAACAGCTGATTGAAGATGGTGATGATTTAGGTATCCGTTTCTCTTTAAGCTACCCAACTTGCGACATTGATGAAGTGATCGCAAAAATCAAATCAAAAGCTGGAGATATGAAAGTCGAAGTGATTTCCAATAGTCCAGTTGTATTACATGAACGTGATTGTTGGTTAGTTCAAACCATTAGCGATGCTTATGCAGAAGCAATGGGTGGATATGTTCAACCAACAACAACAACAGGTGGAACATATGCACATGTTTGTCAAACAATCATTCCATATGGACCTAGTTTTCCAGGACAAAATGGAATTGCCCATCAACCAAATGAATGGATGGACATCGATGATTTAGTGACTTGTGCAAAAGTTTATGCTTGGACACTTTATCGTTTATGCCAGATGGATCAAAACATTGAACCTTGGTCAAAAACAGATCAATAAGCTTTAAGAATTGATCGTTTAAAATCAACTTTAAAATGAAATAAAGCGATTTGAATAGGTGCTGTCCTATAATGTGATAGCACCTTTTTCTTATGGGCCTACAAATAACAAGAATAAAAAAAGAAAACCGATGAACAGAATGTGCGTTTTAGACGATTTGTTCATCTTCCTAAATCTAGGAAGTAGGTAACCTATAAAAATTGCGGAATAAATTTTATAATAAGAGTGTTTAAAGCAGATGATCGTTTCTATGTGAACAATCAAATGAGATTAAATTTTCTATCTACAATTAAAATGATGCTAATTTGTAATGTCGAACAGATTTGCATGATGAATGATTCTTCTAAAAAGCAGGAGGATCAAAACGATCATTCAATGATTTTAGATGTGAAACGATTGATTTCCTCGATTTAGGAAACACTTTGATACAGTCTGCTTGTCTAAACACCTAAGACTTTATTGTCACAAGGAGATAGGAGGAATTGACTATGTGGGCAATGATTGCAACTTGGCGAATGGCGCTTGAAGGAATTACTGCTGGTGGAGAAATGCTTGAAAACAACGCTTCTGCAGGAGATGCGTTAGAAAAAGCAATTCAAGACATCGAAGATTTTCCATATTACAAATCTGTAGGATACGGTGGACTTCCAAACGAAGAAATGGAAGTTGAATTGGATGCCGCTTATATGGATGGCGATACTATGGATGTTGGTGCAGTTGCAGCAATTAAAGACTTCGCAAATCCAATCAGTATTGCAAAACGTTTATCTAAAGAATCTGTAAACTGCTTATTAGTGGCTGAAGGTGCAGAAAAATTTGCACATAAAGAAGGATTCGAAAGAAAAAATATGCTTTCTGATCGTGCTAAAATCCACTATCGCAATCGTGTAAAAGAACAACAACAAGAACTTCGTCCATATATTGGCCATGACACAGTTGGTGTTGTTTCATTAGATAAAGCTGGAAAAATCGTTGTAGGAACTTCTACAAGTGGTTTATTCATGAAGAAAAAAGGTCGTGTTGGCGACTCTCCAATTATTGGTAGTGGCTTCTATGCAGATTCTGAAGTTGGTGGTGCAAGTGCTACTGGTTTAGGTGAAGACTTAATGAAAGGATGCATTTCCTATGAAATCGTCCGTTTAATGAAAGAAGGACATCACCCACAAGAAGCTTGCGAAATCGCTGTCAATAAACTCGATGCTGAATTAAAACAAAGACGTGGTAAAGCTGGCGACTTAAGTGTTGTTGCGTTGAACAATAAAGGTGAATACGGTGTGGCAACAAATATCGAAGGATTCTCCTTTGCGATTGCTCGTGAAAACGAAGAGCCAGCTGTATATCTTGTTAAAAACATTGATGGTAAATGTGTTCATGAACTTGCTAGCCAAGAATGGCTCGATAACTACATGAAAACACGTACTGCTCCATTAAAAGAAAACTAAGAATAACTTTTATTGAGTAGCCGGGATTACCGAGTAAAAATGTTAAATTGAAATGAACTTTCAAAATATTTAAATCATATACAAAATATAAAATACGATATAATACAAATATTGAATTGGAGGAAATTAAAATGGACGGTTTAGAATTAATCAGCTTTCAGATCATTGCAGCTGTAGGAACTGCAAGAAGCAACTATATCGAAGCAATGGAAGTTGCAATTAAAGGCGATATTGAAAAAGCAGAAGCATTAATTAAAGAAGGTGAAGAAGAATTCGTAAAAGCTCACACAGCTCATGGCGAATTAATCACTAAAGAAGCAAGCGGTGAACCAACACAAGTTAATCTTCTTTTAATGCACGCTGAAGACCAATTAATGAGTGCAGAAACTGTAAAAATCGTTGCTTTACAGATGATCGAACTTTTAAAATCGTTAAAAAAATAAACCACTGACGAAATAGAGCGTAAAATTGTTCATGAACAGGAACATTTCAACGCGAAAAACAAAGATCATATTGTTTTTTTGAGCATTCAGAGCAAAAAGGAGATCAACTAAATATCCACTCTAGGAAAAGAAAAGGATATGTTTGGTTGATGACCGATTTGTGCAATATATTGAGCTATAATAAAGAGGATAAATAGAGGGAGATTAATCATGAAATTAATTATCACAAAAGACTATAACGAATTGTCTAAAGAAGCATTCAAAGTCATGAAAGAAGTCCTAGACAGCAAAAAAGATGTTGTATTAGGTCTTGCAACAGGAAGCTCTCCAGTTGGACTTTATGCAGAAATGGTAGCTGACCACAAAAACAATGGTACTTCCTATAAAGATATCGTGACTTATAACCTTGATGAATATGTAGACATCGATCGTAACGATCCACAATCTTACTACACATTCATGAACGAACAGTTATTCAGCCACGTTGATATCAAACCAGAAAACACTCATGTTCCTTACGGAAACACAGCTGAAGCTGCTAAAGAATATGATGATGCAGTAAAAGGTGTTGATATTCAATTATTAGGTATTGGACGTAATGGACACATCGGTTTCAACGAACCAGGTACTCCATTTGAAGAAAGAACACATATCGTTGAATTAACTGAAAGCACACGTGATGCAAACAAACGTTTCTTCGACAACGACATCAACAAAGTTCCAACACACGCAATTTCTCAAGGTATCGGAACTGTAATGGATGCGAAGAAAATTCTGTTAATTGCTAATGGTGAAGACAAAGCAGACGCAGTAAAAGCGATGATCGAAGGACCACTGAGCACAGATTGCCCAGCTTCTGTACTTCAAAACCACCCAGACTGCATCGTAATCGTAGACGAAGCAGCTGCTTCTAAATTAACAAAATAAATATCGTTAATTTACTCGTAAAGCGATTTACATAAAACTTATGATTGAAATGGAAAGGGTCATTTTCGGATGATCCTTTTTTCGATTGGTCGAAAATAGTTTGACCGTATTTATTTTTACTATGAAGTGGTTAAATTTAATGGTGATTTAGTCAAATGTTTGCAATAGAAATCCAAAAGCAAAATGGCTTCTACTATATTATTTATTAGAGGTTATAATTATTGATAATATAATTTATATGCAAAGACAAAGAAGTGTGAAATTCTGAATATGGGATGGATTTATGAAGGGATCGCAGGGTACAGCGCATGAAAAAAATGACTAAGATTGTTCTTACACTGTCTATAATTTTGACACCTTTATTGGGATTTCCAATTTATGCACAGGATGTAAATACGATGCCTGCGCCAGAAATTGAAAATTTTGAACTTGTTGAGTATTTGACAATTGGTGAGACAGGAAAAATTGAAAGTAAAAAAGAAATTTGGAATGGTGTTCCAATCGAATATGATCTCGACATTTGGAACAGTGATCCAACAGTTCTTGATCTCAACAACCAAAATGAATTTAAAGCTTTAAAAGAAGGTAAAATTAACCTTTCCTGGGAAGTTTCTTATTCAAAAGAAACTCTTGGAAAGCTGCATCAAAAATGGCCTGGTCAAGAATTTCCATTACCATTAATTCCTTTTACGGCAACGGTTTATGTAACCAATCAAAAACCAGTCTATCGTCTGTATCATCCGCAATCCGGGGAACATCTTTTTACCACGGATAAAAACGAATACAAAGTTCTATCTGAAAACGGATGGAATGCTGAAAGTAGTCGCTGGTTAAGCGAGAACAATGCTTCGTTGAGTGTCCACCGCTTGTATAATCCTAATGCTGGTGACCATCACTACACGCATGATCTTAAGGAAATTGAAAACTTGAAGTTGGCAGGCTGGAAAGATGAAGGAAGCGTTTTTTATTCTTTCAATCAAAGTGAACAAACGATTCCGGTTTATCGCCTGTATAATCCAAATACAAATACTGGATCTCATCATTTTACAGAAAATAAAAAAGAAGCAAATGAGCTAGAAAAAGCGGGTTGGAAGTTTGAAGGAATTGCTTATTATGCAAAACCACTACGAACGGATCTAGCAGGTCCAATTATCCAGGAACCAGCTGAGCCAAAAGGATAAGATCTTAATCAAGCAAAGAGGTTTGAGTTCACATGGAATGAACTTAAGCCTCTTTTTCTATTGAGCAAAGATTTTCAAATTTAGAGTTTTGTTTGGAAACGTCTTAAAAGCATGTACAATACTTCTATGAAATCGAAAAAACAACACGAACCGGACTTTTGCAGTCCTCAATATGAAAAACCGCAACCTCGACATGCAAAGAAAATAAATCACGATCAAAATCCAACGAATCATCTTGATCCGTTTCAACAAAATCATCCTAGTCGCAAATCGAAGAAAAAGGGCTCCACATTTTTGATTTGGTTATACCGTTTGATTGGTTTAGCTGCGATTTGTGTTTTTTGTTATGCAGCGTGGAATTTGTATGGGATTTGGAAACAAGATCATCAAATCAAACAAGAAAACGAAGCGCTTCAACAATATATTCAAGCAAATGAAGAAGACCAAACTCCCGAAAAAGAAGAGTACTTCACGATGGATTGGGAAGGAATTAAGGCGCAAAATTCGCAAGTGGTCGCTTGGATTGCGATTCCAGGAACAGATATTTCTTATCCAATCGTACAAGGTGAAGATAACTCCTATTATTTAAATCACACTTTACAAGGCGAATATAACGATATGGGATCGATCTTCTTAGATACAGCTGCAAATCCGCAATTCCTAGACGATAACTCGATTATTTATGGGCATTCTGTTTCGGATATTGGGGGAATGTTTACAAATTTAGAAAAATTTAACGATCAGGAATTTTTTGATACTCATCCTTATTTCTGGTTGATGACACCTACCCAAAACTATCGTGTTACTGCATATGTTTACTATAGTGGCGATGATGAGGGGATGATTTACACAACAGATTTTGGTGATTATCAAAAGGAAGTTCTCCAACAGATTCAAAGTGAATCTAAATATGTTCGTCAGATGGATACACAAGAAAAACGTTTTATTTCGTTATCAACTTGTGATTTAACTTATGGCTTCCAATCCAATCAGCGTTATGTATTAATGGGTGCTTTAGAAGAATGGAATGAACTTATTCCTCTTTCTGAAGTGAAATAAGTCAATGATGATTGGCGAAACGAATCAATTTTTTGATGTTTCGCCTTTTTTTGTGTATTTTAAAAAGCAATTTAAAAATCATGATCAAAAATGATAGCTTTGTAAGAAAAAAGAGTAAAATCTAAATTTAAGCGATAAATATCGCTTTTTGATGGTGTCAACAATAAGAATTGAAAAATTTGCATAAGTTGGCATGTTATAATTTAAAAGATAATTATGAAAAAGATATGTATAGCAACCGGGGGAACTGGAGGTCATATTTATCCAGCTTTAGCCCTCGCTCAAATATGGAAAGAAAAACAACCCGATATTGAAATTATCTTTATCGGCAATGATAACCGCATGGAATCCAAAATTGTACCGGAAGCAGGGTACAAATTTTTGCCTGTTCATGCCATGGGATTAACAGGAAATGTGTTTCACAAAATCAAAGCAGTTTGGTTGATGTTTAAAGCGAAAGGACAGGCTAAAAAATATTTACGCCAGGAACAACCAGATCTGGTGATTGGTTTTGGTGGATATGTTTGTGCACCAGCGGCAATGGCTGCACATGATTTACATATTCCTGTCATGTTACATGAACAAAACTCTGTAGTCGGAAAAGCAAACCAAGTTGTCGCTCGTTATGCCCAAGGGATTGTAACTTGTTATGCAAAAGCGACACAGTTTTTTAAAGAGTCAAAACGCAATGTGCGGGAGTTAGGAAATCCACGTGCTTCTTTAGCGGCAAGAGTGGTTAAAGATGAAGAATACTTCAAATCGCTTGGTTTAGATCCAAAATTGAAAACGATTATGATCGTGATGGGAAGTTTAGGAAGTTCATCGATCAATGAATTAATGAAAGATGCCCTTGGTCAAGTCGATCCTTCTTTACAAATTCTCTATGTCTGCGGCAAAGATAACGATGGGGATTTAACGCTTTTTGATGCATTTAAAAATGTGCATACTGTCCCTTATGTGGATGCATTGCGCATTTATGCCATGTTAGATGGAATTATTTGTCGTGCTGGGGCAACGACACTCGCTGAACTGACCGCTCTAGGTGTTCCGGCTATTATTATTCCGAGCCCTTACGTAACGGAAAATCATCAGTACTACAACGCCAAAAATCTTTCGGATCGTGGTGCTGCATTATTGTTAGAAGAAAAAGATCTCAATGCTAATTCTTTAGCCAAAGCGATTCAAACTGGCTTTATGGATGAAGCAAAGCGATTGTCTTTAAAAGAAAATGCTTATCAACTTGGCACAAGAAACGCAGGGCAAGATATCGTAGAATGGGGCGAACAAATCATCGCCGGGCATCAAAGTGAGGCTTAGTTATGCTAACAAAGGCTCAACTTGAACCATTTGGCGAAACATCTTGTGCAGTTTCGATGAAACAACATACGACTTATAAAATTGGCGGAGTTGCCGATTTTTTAGTCGAAGCTTACGGAACAGAAGAATTGTGCGATTTAATTCAATTATTGAATCAAGAAGATGTTCCTTGGTTGATTTTAGGCAATGGAAGTAATGTCTTGATTGATGATGTCCCATTCCATGGGGTAGTCATTTCCCTAAAGAAATATTTTAAAAACTTCCATTTTGAAGATAACATCCTCTCTTGCCAAGCGGGATGTTCAATTATCGCATTAAGTATCGAAGCGATGAAAAGATCTTTATCTGGACTCGAATTTGCTTCGGGGATTCCGGGAAGTATTGGCGGCGGGATTTATATGAATGCCGGTGCATATTTATCGGATCTAGCAAGCATTTTAATTGATGTGACTGTGCTTAAGGATGGCGAAATTGTGACGATGCGCAATGAAGAATTAGACTTTACGTATCGCCATTCTAACTTTCAAAAACATAAAGATTGGGTGGCTTTATCCGCTCGCTTTCATTTAGAAAATAAACCCCAAAAAGAAATACAAGAAACAATGGATCGTCGTAAACAAAGACGATTAACAACTCAACCAGTGTCGAAACCGTCCGCTGGATCAGTGTTCCGCAATCCACAAGGCTATAACGCCTGGCAGATCGTGGATCAATTGGGTTATCGCGGAAAATCAATTGGGGGAGCAATGGTTAGCCCAATCCATTCCAATTTTATTGTCAATGAAGGAAATGCAACAGCACGGGATGTGGATCGTTTGATTCGCAATATTCAACACGATGCATTGAATCGTTATGGGATTCATTTGATTACTGAAGTAGAAAGGATAAACTGGCATGGCGAAACGGAAGAAATTGCGTAGAAACAAAGATCATTCGCAACCTAAAGCGTATCGTCCTCTTGCAACCTGGAAAAAGGTAACTTGTGGGATTATCGTTTTTGCGTGTGTGTGCCTAGGCGTCTATGCATTTTCTCCTTATACCAAAGTAACAGCACTCATCTGTAATGGAAATTATTACTATACTCCGCAACAGATTTTTAAGATTGCCAATTTATCTGTAAATAAACGAACATTTAGTGTTCCGGAAAGTGAGATTGAAAAACAATTATCGGAAAATCCACTGATCGAATCAGCTGATGTTGTAAAAGATGGACAAAATATCACGATCAACGTCAATGAAAAGATGATTATTGGCTACTATGAAGAAGATGGAGCGAACTATTTAGTTGCATCGACGGGAGAACGAATCAAAGTCGAAAATGAAACAGCACTGCGATCTTTAGTTCATTTTCCTTTAATGGCAGATTTGCCAACAGAAACAATTGATGCGCTTGCTAAGCAGGTGAGTGACCATCCCGATAAGTTAACGCGCAAAATCTTTGAAAAAATCGCCGAAATATTACCTTGGCAAGAAAGCTACGACAAAAATATGTTGAAGCTTGTTTTGCAGGACGGAAATACGGTGTTTACATCGATTAACTCCTTATTTATGATTAGCGCTTATCAACAAGTCCTCAATAATCTACAAGGGGAAAATGTCTGTTTTCTATTTGATGGCATCAATGGCGTCATCAACAAAGTTGCTTGTTCTTACATGTATTTATCTCCGGAAGAACGGGCAGAAAACCGTGAAATTCCAAAACATGTGATCAACCCTGATCTATACCCAAAAGAGGATGAAAAAGAACAATCAACTCAACAGAATACAGAACAGAGTGAGCAACAAACCCCAACAATTGCGGATTTAAATCATCCGCAACCACCAGCGGATTTGAGCACAATTGCCGATTGGCAACCTTCAGCAGTAGATGGAATTCAATACTCACCTTCAACAGGGATGTTTTATTCGACAACAGAAGGAATTTACTATACCTATGACGCAAGTACGGATACGTTTTATCCATATTAGCTTATAAGTAAATATTCTTATAAAAAGATCAAAAGAAATCTAAAGTCTTCATCCAGATCATGCCTATTCAAAAAGGTTGATGTTTAGGAGGAAGGCTTTTTTGTAGATGAAAATGAACGGTGAAAGTGGATTTTGATCGTTATAAATGAAAAGAATATTGATTCGATCAACGATATTTAAAGCAAAATCCCGTGATTTTACCAAACCATAAATAACCTGGGTATCTGCATTGAAAACGTTTCATTTAAAGTAAATATTCAAGAATGATGGAATAGTAACAGATAATCGTAAGAGGAGTTTTTGTTTTGATTGAAAATTGCTTATAATATTGAATGACATTTTATGTCTATTTGATGTGGTCTTTACGGAATTTTCAATTTGCGCCACCATCATCAAATATCCAATTGACACGAAGCGCGCAAAGTTTTGATGTGTTAAAAAATCTATTTAAATCAAAGATAAATCGATCATTGAAGATCGTACTGGAGGAAATATGCCGATTCAAAAATCTACCGAATATGGAACTATCGATATTTCATTAGAAGCGGTCGCTAATCTTGCGGGTGGTACTGCTACAGAATGTTATGGAATCGTTGGAATGGCTAGCCAAAAACTGTTAAGAGATGGTTGGGCTGAATTATTAAGAAAAGAAAATTATTCTCGCGGTGTTATTGTCCGCCAGGACGGGAATTCTTTGATTCTTGACCTTTATGTTGTGGCATTACAAGGAATCCGCATTTCTGAAGTGATGCTTGCTTGCCAACAGCGTGTGCGCTATACCATTGAGAAAAATCTCGAGGTGAAAGTTGATGCCGTGAATATTTTTGTTCAGGGTGTCCGCACAGTAGAATAAGGAGATCACTTCATGGAAAGAATTAATGGGAAACTCTTTAAAGAAATGCTTCGTTCGGGCATGAATTCTCTGACAAATGATCAGGCAAGAATTGATGCGTTGAACGTTTTCCCTGTACCTGATGGAGATACAGGAACAAACATGTGTTTGACGTTCACGAATGGGGCAAAAGAGGCTTTAAAAACAAATGACGAAGCAGTCGGGGCAATTGCCAAAGTCCTTTCTCGTGGACTATTAATGGGTGCTCGTGGGAACTCTGGTGTAATTACATCCCAGATCTTTAGAGGATTCTATCAAGCGATTGCTGATTTAGAAGACATGGATGCGATGCAGTTTGCTAGCGCTCTAGTCAATGGAAGTCGTGTTGCGTATAAAGCAGTTATGCGTCCAGTGGAAGGAACAATTTTAACTGTTGTTCGTGAAGCTGCTGATTATACTTATGCATATTGCGCAACTGAAGAAATCACAGACTGTATCGAAGTTATGCGTAAAATGGTAGAAGAATCCAAAATTTCTTTGGATACGACACCAGATTTATTACCTGTTTTAAAAGAAGTGGGCGTTGTTGACTCAGGTGGAGCTGGTTTACTTTCTATTTTTGATGGGATGCTCAAAGCACTAGAAGGCAATCCTGTTGAATTAGATGCTTCTGCGACAAAAGCTTCAAGCGAACCAAGTAGCCAAGCTAAAATTGAAGGTGAAGGTGAATTTGGTTTCTGTACTGAATTCATTTTACAGTTAAGTGAACAAGGCGCTAAAAACTTCTCAGAAAACAATTTTAAAGAAGAACTCGCAACGATTGGAAACTCCATTGTATGCGTCCAAGACGAAGATATCGTTAAAGTACATGTTCATACCTTAACGCCTGCTGTTGCAATTAAAATGGGAAAACGCCAAGGTCGCTTCATGAAGTTGAAAGTCGAAAATATGTCCGATCAACATGAAGAAATCTTGTCTAAAGAAAATGATGCTGTTGAAGTTAAAGCAGCACCAAAAGCAGAACGAAAGAAATATGGCTTGATTAGTGTTGCTGCTGGTGATGGAATTGCCAACATGTTTAAAGATTTACGTGTTGATGAAGTCATCTCTGGTGGCCAGACAATGAACCCATCAACAGAAGACTTTATTTCTGCAATTGAAAAAATGAATTGTGACCATATCTTCATCTTCCCAAATAACTCCAATATCGTTATGGCAGCGCAACAAGCAGCAACGGTTATGGAAGATCAAGATGTTCACGTATTACCAGCGAAAACAATTCCACAAGGAATTAGTGCTTGTGTTATGTTCAATCCAGATGCTGAATTAGAAGATAACTTATCAGAAATGACAGCAGCAATTGAAAATGTAAAGAGTGGGGAAGTCACTTACGCAATCAAAGATACAACATATGAGGGTCTGCCCATTAAAGCAGGTCAATATATGGGAATCTTAGGAAAAGCCATTGTTGATGCACAACCCGATATGATGGATGTAACGAAAAAACTTTTATCTGATATGTTAGATGAAGATTCTGAACTCGTAACATTAATCTATGGAGAAGATGCAACGGAAGAACAAGCAGAAGAACTTGCTGCTTATATTGAAGACAATAGCGACGCTGAAGTAGAAATTCACGAAGGAAAACAACCTGTTTATTCTTTTATCATTGGCGTTGAATAAATTTTAGAATAAAAAAGAGGTTTGAACTGATCTGTTAGAATTACGTTCAGTTTTAAAACCTCTTTTTATTTTGATCCATGTAACTGAATACAATTTATGAAGTATAAATAAGAACGTATAAAACGTAGGTTAACTATCGTCTTTTTCCGATGAACAAAGATAAATCTGATGATAAGTTAAAGCAGATATGATTGTTTTTTGTGAAACGTTTAAACATGTTTTTGTAAAAAAATAGAACATAATATTTTATGGCATGTTAAACTAAAGCTAGTATTACTCGTTACATACAGGAGGAAAAAAATGAAGTATTCCATTGGAATCGATATTGGTGGCTCCAATACTCGAGTTGCAGTGATTGACGAGGATTTAAATCTGATCGAGCGTGTACAATTCAAAACAGATGCTCAAGATCCAGATGTGACTCTCAAAAAAATTGCATCTCTCATATCAACATTTAATAAAGAATTCGTTGGAATTGGTATTTCTTGTCCTGGACCATTGGATTTGGAAACTGGATACATTCTTCGCACGCCTAATTTAGGTGAAAAATGGTGGACACTTCCCATTCCGGGAACAATTTCTGAATTAACAGGTCTTCCATGTTATTTGGAAAACGATGCTAATTTAGCAGGCCTTGCTGAAGCCGTTGTTGGTGAAGGAAAAGACAAAGAATTCGTTCAATTTTTAACGATTTCCACAGGCGTAGGATCCGGACAAGTTATTCATAAACAAATCGTGAATGGTGCGCATGGATTTGCTCATGAAATCGCCAATTGCATCGTTTGGCCAGGCGGACCTTCTCATGGAAACCTCGTTCCAGGTGCGATTGAAGCAGTGAGCTCTGGCACAGCGATCACAACACGGGCACGCAATGCGGGGCTTGAAGTTGCGCATGCCGGAGAAGTCAATGATCTTGCAGTAGCAGGAAATGAAGTGGCTCAAAAGATCATGGCTGAAGCGAAAGAACATTTAGCCAATATGATCGCAACGATCATTGCAATTACCGACCCAGAAATTATCATTTTAGGTGGATCAGTCGCAATGAAAATCAATGGATTTGCTGAAGATATTCAAGAACTTGTTAAGGCAAGAGTGTTCGCACCAGTAGCTCCATACGTGGATATTCGACGCTCTACTTTATCAGAAGATTCTGGATTAATTGGTGCAGGTTATTTAGCTTTCTCTAAAGCGGCAGCTAAATAAATAGAAGCTTTCAATTTGTAAATCGCGAAAAAAGAAGACAAAAGAGTTGGACTTGAAGATATTGGTGACGATCGAAAGAAAAACAATTTTGATCCCGACGGCAAACGGTTTCTTCATTTTTCGTTAGCGCAAAGGTTGGCTGATTTATCTATAATTGAAAGATTAAATTTGCAGAAGAACAAATTAATTATGTTTGTTCTCCTGCATTTTTATTATGGCCAGTTGAGCAACAAAATTTATAATGGAAACAAGCAAAGGAAAAGAAAAAAAGCTTGTTGACTAATGAATCTACTTATAAGATTAAAATGGAAAGTGGAAACGTATCCATTTTCATGAAATTCCCTTTATCAAAAGGAAAAAAGAATAAAACATAAAATATCTCGGACAAACGTTTTTAATTGATATAAAGTTAAATCAATCGCATTTGATGCGAATGGAAGAGGTTGACAATGGTATATATCACAAGTGACATCCACGGCGCATTTGATATCCACAAAATAAATCCTCGCGAATTTATCCCTGGACAAACGATGACAGGGGATGATTATCTTGTGATTTGTGGCGATTTTGGCTGTGTTTGGGATGGAGGAAGCTCAGATCGTTTTTGGCTAAATTGGTTTGAAAGCTTACCTTGGACAACGGTTTTTATTGAAGGAAATCATGAAAATTTTGACGTTTTAGAACATTACCCAGTTGTAGAATGGAATCAGGGTAAAGTAAGACAAATTCGTTCGAACGTATTTATGTTAATGCGTGGTGAACGTTATGAATTCGCTGGAAAAAGTTGGTTGGCACTTGGTGGCGGATTCAGTCATGATGTAGAACACCGCCAAGCTGGAAAAAACTGGTGGAATGTTGAAATCTTCTCAAAAGAAGAAGCTTTGCACGCCCAACAAACGATGGAAGCCCACGATTGGAAAGTGGATATTGTCTTGAGTCATGATGTATTTAGTGCTCATCCACTCGCAAATAAATATCAGCACAATATGGCAAATTATTCTGATGATCGTGTTCATCAACATGAATTTTTGGAAAGTATGCGCCAAAAACTTGATTATCAAATTTGGTTTTCGGGACATTATCATGTAGATCGCATCGATTATTTTGATCAAAAACCTTGTGTTGTCTTATTCGATACGGTTGAAGAAGTCGATACATTAATTCAAAAGGCCAAGGATCATCAACCCCTTGATCTTGCTCAATAAATAAAAATTGAATGCATATATAGGAAGTGGCGAATCATTCGTTTACTTCCTTTTTTCATAGGAAAACAACTTAACTTTCGATCATCGTATTGTCGATTCGATAAAAAAAGTTATGAGGAAGAAGATTTCACTCATAACTTTTTGGGGGATAATTTATGTGATTTGATCTAGGCGTTTTGGGGGATCGACTTTTCAATTAGTCAAGATCGATAATATCGCCAAGGTTTTCATTAATTGTTTTAACTAACGTATCGAAAGAGTTGTTAAAACGGTTTTGTTCATTTTCGTTTAATGGCAAAGTCAAGATTTGAGTTGCACCATCACTACCAACTACTGTTGGTGTACTGATGAAGTAACCATATTTTGTATATTCACCATTTTGGTAAGAAGATACTGGAAGGATACAACGTTCATTATTGAGAATAGCGGAAACGATACGTTTTAATGCAAGACCAATTCCATAGTAAGTTGCTTTTTTCAAATCGATAATTTTATAGGCTTTATCACGAACATCAATATAGACGTTTTGGAGTTGCATTAAATCAATTTGGTTTTCATCGAGGTATTCAAGTAATGATTTGCATCCAATAAAGCTATTTGTCCAGCTGACAAAGGAAGAGTCCCCGTGTTCACCAAGAATATAAGCATGGATATTGGATGGGGCAAATCCAAGTAAGTCAGACAGCTCAACACGTAAGCGAGCTGTATCTAATACAGTACCAGAACCGATAACGTGTTGTTTTGGTAATCCAGAAGCTTTCCAAGCAACGTAAGTCATAATATCAACTGGGTTGTTGGCAACGACAAGGATTCCATCGAATTTGTTTGCTTTTAACTGTTCGCAAACGCCTTTTGTAATATTTGCATTGATTTTAACAAGTTCAAGGCGAGATTGACCTGGTCTTTGAGCAGCACCAGCAGTTAATACGACGATGTTACAGAATTCTGCATCCGCATATGTACCGGCATAAACTTTCATTTTAGTATCTGCGTAAACCAGACCATCAGATAAGTCCATAGCTTCACCACGGGCTTTATCTTCGTTCACGTCAACGAGAACAAGTTCATCAATACCTTTTTCATGCAGTAAAGAATAGGCAAAGGACATCCCTACAAACCCAGTTCCAACGAGCATGAGTCTTCTTTTAGAAATCTTATCTTGAGACATTTTAAAAATTTCCTCCTGTTTTTTCTATTATTGCATGTTTAGCTTTCACTTTGTTGAAAAGAGAAAAAATAATGAAAAAATTTTTGTAAGAGTTTTCCTTTAAATAATCAATTTTCAAATAGGGATTGTCGCGATAAGAAATCATCTTTAAGTGAAAAGTTACATAACCTATGGAGATGTCCCATTTTTTTGTCGATTTTCACGCAAAAGAAAAAAGCCAATGACTTTGAAGATGATCAAAATCGTTGGCTTTTGAAATCAGTTTTAATGAATGCTAAATGCTTGCGTTCATGTTTTTGGCAGAGGATTGAAGATCGTAATTTTGTAAATCAACGGTAAGAGACATTTCTTTGCCATCGCGATTGATTATAATTTCGACTTGGTCCCCAATGGCGTGTTGTTTTAAAACTTGTTTAACATCAGCAGCGGATGTGATTTCTTTACCATCAAAGGAAATGACACGATCCCCGACTTTTAAGCCAGCACGATCAGCTGTTCCGCCTTCAATGACTTGAACGACATAAACACCAGGTTCAATATCAGTATCACCATAGATGTTGTTGTCTTCAATATTTTGCAAAGTGACATTCAATACTGGACGAGAAGTGACACGACCATTTTGGATCAATTCTTGAATAACGCCAGTGACATCGGAAATAGGGATCGCAAACCCTAAACCTTCGATTTCAGTGCTGGAATTTTTGGCATTTACAATACCGACTAAGCGACCGTTAATATCGAACAATCCACCACCCGAGTTACCTGGGTTGATGGCAGCGTCAGTTTGTAAAAGAGTCATTGTTTCGTTATCAATTGTAATTTCGCGACCAACAGCGGAAATTGTACCAGTTGTAACGCTTCCGCCTAACGAACCAAGAGGGTTTCCAATGGCAATGGCAGCTTGGCCAACACGAATGGCATCAGAATCACCAAGAGTAGCAGGGACTAAGTTATTCGCATCGACTTTAATAATCGCAATATCAGTTTGGGGATCTGTTCCCACTAATGTTGCAGTATATTCTGTACCATCTAGTGTTTTCACCTTAATGACACTTGCTCCATCGATGACATGGTTATTCGTGATGATATATCCATCTTGGGAATATACGACACCAGAACCAGCACCTTGGGAGATATATTGACCAAAGATTGAATTTCCAGAAGAAATAGATTCTGTGGAAATTTCGACAACAGAGGGACGAAGTTTTTCGACAACATCGGATACATCGATTGTTGTGACATTTACATTCGTGCTGCCATTATTTGGAGCTTGTTGAACAATTGGGGTATTGTTGGAAGCTTGTTCTTGAGCGATTTTTGTACCTGCATAAGCAGCCCCGCCGCTGAGTAAAACAGAAGAAATACCAATGGCACTGACAATACCGATCATTGTGGAATTGCGTAGGGGTTTATGAGAACGTTCAGTTTGTGGGATTTCAGGTGGAGTATTTGTAGACATATGTATATTTTTCATCCTTTCTATAATTCAGATTTCAAATGACACATGATGAGATTTGAAACGATATTTATCATTGATTCAATCGAGTAAATGAAATGTCAATGATATTTTTTATTGGTATGATTTCAGTATATGCGTCAATCTCAAAATAAAGTTAAAACATGCCCGGTTGAAATTAAAAACGTTTATGGATATTTGACTTTTTATTGATCCAAGACATTCACTGAGTTAAAAAATGTTATACTTATGGTGATTAGTCAGGAGAGATTGCCTTATGTCAACAAAAAGTACTGCTGCTAAAACAAGAGCAGCAAAAACTGTTAAGAAAACGACAGCGAAAAAAACAGCTGCCAAAAAAGCCCCTAAAACAACGGCTAAAAAAGCAGTGACACAAGTAGTCATTGAAAAAGCGCCAATAATCACAACTGAAGTGGCTGCATTAGCTAGTCGTACAGAACTTGCCAGAAAATCTGCAGAAGATAATTATACTCAAGTTAATTTAACTGCTCGTTCTTTAAAAGATTCTGCAATCGCGGCTAAAAACTATACAAAACCAGAAAGAAAACCAGCCAAGAAAGTAGTGGCAAAAACGACAGCTAAAAAAGCCAACAAAAAAATTGTATATAACGGATTGCCAACAGTTCGTGGAAAAGATTATGCAAAAGTTGTAGCAGAAAGAATCGCTTCAGCAGCAATGGAAAGCCGTCATGCTTTAGCAACAAAAGCAGTTAAAGAAACTGTATCCCCTGTAGAAGTTGTGGAAGAAAAACCGGCTAAAAAAACAAGAAGAGCTTGCAAACCTAAAAAAGAAACAACAAAAACAACAAAACCTAGAACAACTAGAAAAAAGGCAGTTAAAAAAGTAGACCCTGCAATGGCGAGTCGAATTGCTTTAGCGCAAAAATCTGCAGGAGAAAATACAGCACAAAATAATTTAGCGGCTCGTTCTAAAGCCGATGGTGCACTAGCTGCTAAAGGTTATAAAAAACCAACTCGCAAAAAAGTGAAAAAAGCGAAAAACCCAGCTAAGGTAGAAATGGAAGCGATTATCAACGAAATGAACGCTGGTGCACGAATTATGAAAATGATTGAAGAAGTACCTGGTGTTCCATTCGAAGAAGTAATTCAAGCAGTCCAAGCAAAAGCGGCGATGGCAAGTCGTATTGCCCTGGCAAGCAAAAAGGTGGTTTCAACAATGGAAAGAACTACTCAAAGCACACAAGATAGTGAAAAATTCTATAACGATCTTGATGATTACACATTAATTGAAATGTTCAATGCATTAGGCGTTGACATGACACTCGATACATTAAAAGATCAGTTGGCAACAGCCTTAGATATCGATGTTCAAATCGAAACTTATTTAGGCCAAGTCAATGAAGAAGGCAAAACGTATACATTTGAAAAAGATGGATTCGACCTTGGTGTTATTCCATTCTTATGTAAACGTGTTGCTCAAACACTGCCAAATAAAGCGCAAGATAATGTAATGCTTGCCAAAAAGATTATCAAAGATGTTGATCGCATGTTAATTAACGATGGCCTCAATGATGCTGCGATCTACAATGATTTAATGGACGATGTTCGTAAAGTCCTCGTATTCGCACAACGAAACGGAATTTCAACGCTTGCTGAATGCGAAAAAACGATCCCAGCTGATTTAAAAGTATTAGTTGATCGTTTCATGACTGTGGCATATACGATTCTTCCAGGATGGCAATATAACGACGTTAAATACTATGAAGGATTCATCTATGCAGTAGTTGCGCAGTTCGATGACCTTGTTGATCAACAAAACCGTGTCTTAATGGATATTGCCGATCTTTATATCAAACATGGCGATTATCAACGAGGAAATAATGATTATGGTTATGTATTGCGTGAAAACCAAATCAAAGACCAAATCTATTATCGTTATGCTAGCGTTTATGAGCCATTTGATCCTCAGCGCGCTAAAAATATTGCCCAAGATGCTTTACGGGTAATTGACTCTCGCTATGAATATCACCAAAAAATCGTTGATATTCTGAACAAATAAGTCAATTGCTACACACATTTTCTATAAATCGGGTAGAATAAAACGGCTATTTTATTGTTTAAACAATAGAGTTAGAAATGAGGGAAGCAAATGTCAGCATCACCTATTCCACAATGGGTTTTCTCTTGTTTGGATCAATACTCAAACTGCGCATGCGGAATTCGTATTGTAAAACAATTGGGAAAAGAAGGGATCATTGAAGAACTTGAAAAAAGAGGCTATCCCTGTGAATTGGAAATTATTGCGGATCCAAAAGATACAAGCGAATTTCCAGAAGACGGAACATATATTGTGACGTTAAAGACCACAAAGCCAACAAAAAAAGTAGAAGAAGAATAATAGATTCAACTTCTAAGGTAGTTTTGTTTTATTATGCAAAGCTGCCTTTTTTTGTTCTCTAGTCTGCTTGGCAATAAAAGCGAGTAAGTATGATAATATAGAACAAGTAGGAGAAATAGGACGATGAAAAAGAATTCTCAATTTGGCGCCAATACCGTCGCAACAATGTTGATGAAAAAAACATCTGGAAATGGACAAAACCAGGATCAAGATCGCAAAATCGATCCCACTCAAATTGCTTTATATCAAACAGAAATTGAACTCCTTAAAAAACGTGTCGCCATGCTTTCAAAAACGAGAACAGCATGGATGGCCACTTCAATCATTTTATTTGCGATGTTTGTGATCACGCTCGGTTTAAAACTTGCTTAATTAAAACCATTGGTAGATATCTGATCTATCAATGGTTTTCTTTTAAAAAAAGAGTGATCAAGATGATTGAACAAGAAAAATTCAAAAATAGGACAGACGATGAAAAAAGTTTGCTGAAAGAAAATGGAAAAATTGAAAACGAGATGAAAACTGTTTAATATAAATCAATGTGAGGAATAGCTTATGAAAATTCAAATGAAGACCCCATTAGTTGAGATGGATGGGGATGAAATGACTCGTATTCTTTGGAAACAAATCAAAGACATCTTATTAGAACCTTATATTGATTTAAAAACAGAATATTACGATCTGTCGCTGGATGAGCGTGAGAGAACGAAAGACCAAGTCACGATCGATGCAGCAAATGCCAATAAACGTTTAGGTGTGGCAGTAAAATGTGCAACGATTACGCCTAATGCCCAGCGCCAAAAAGAATATAATTTGACGAAAATGTGGAAATCGCCAAATGGAACAATTCGTGCCATTTTGGATGGAACAGTGTTCCGTAAACCGATTATGGTCAAAGGAATTACTCCATGCGTGCGAAATTGGGAAAAGCCGATCACAATTGCCCGTCATGCTTTTGGGGACGTTTATCGCGATAGTGAAATCCGGGTGAATCAACCAGGCATCGCAAAACTTATCTTTGAAGCAGAATCGGGAGAGCAAATCGTAGAAGAAATTGCTCGGTTCACAGGGCCTGGTGTTTTACAAGGACAGTTCAACAAAGATGATTCAATCGAATCGTTTTCCCGCAGCTGTTTTGAGTTTGCTTTATCTAGTCATCAAGACTTATGGTTCTCGACGAAAGACACCATTTCCAAAACATATGACCATCGCTTTAAAGATATTTTCCAAAATATCTATGATCGTGAATATAAAGATAAATTTGAATCGGCTGGGTTGGAATATTTCTATACTTTAATTGATGATGCAGTCGCACGCATTATTCGTTCCAAAGGGGGAATGATTTGGGCATGCAAAAACTACGATGGCGATGTGATGTCTGACATGGTTTCTACTGCATTTGGATCTTTAGCAATGATGACTTCTGTCCTCGTTTCACCAGAGGGAAATTATGAATATGAAGCGGCTCATGGAACAGTGACACGCCACTACTACAAATATCTACAAGGCGAAGAAACGTCAACCAATCCAGTTGCGACGATTTTTGCATGGACAGGAGCGCTAAAAAAACGAGGAGAACTCGATCATTTAGATGACCTGGTCGCTTTTGCGAATCACTTAGAACAAGCAACTTTACAAACGATTGAAGAAGGGGAAATGACGGGCGATTTAATTACGCTATTTCATAATCCGCAAGTCGAAGCTAAAAAACTGAATTCAAGACAGTTTTTAGAAGCGATTGCCAAACGCCTTCTTGTTTTACAAGTCACAAAAGCCTAATGCAAAAAAGAAGAAGCAAATTGATAAGTTCCCTTTTAGTAGACACTCGAAATAACTCAATCGAGATGTCA
>Bissell_p2__coassemble_1455_pt1 | contig 10885 bp, 10 predicted proteins | sample Bissell_p2__metabat2_low_PE_027 | metagenome-assembled genome bin Bissell_p2
ATTACCGCAAAATAATTGCCTTCTTCATCCACATTTGCAGCTTGCGGTAAATAGCCAACCACAGTGATAGGGGAAGATAGTGCAGTAAGTTGTTTGCCCTGTTCGATCGCTTCTAATACGGTATATTCATGTTTTTCTTCTACAAGCGAGGCATTTGAAGCGGAAGAAAAAGAAGCTTCACTCGATGAGATTTCTGATTGTGTGGAATCAACTTGTGTAGTTTGTTCACTTTGCGCATTTGTTTCACTTTGTGAACTGGTTTTATGAGAATCTATTGTGCTTGGATTGGATTGGCAAGCGACGAGTAAACTAGATAAAAGACAGATTGCGAAGTATTTTGATTTGTTCATAATGTCCTCCAACATTTTGTTTTTCTTTATTTTATTATAACGAATGCGAGTCTAAGGCTGATCGACTTTGTTGAATATCAAGAAAAGAAAAATCCTGATCTTTGTTTGGATAACAAGATCAGGATTTTAAAATTCAAGCAAAGTAGGCAATTAGTCTAAACGTGTCATCCATTTCTTTTTGAAAAAGAGGCGATAACACAAGATTAAACGAACAAATTCTTCTTGCGACAACAAAAGATAAATCCAAAGGATGTTTTCTTTAAAGAAGAATAAACCAGCTACAGCGAGCGGAACGCCAATAGCCCAAGTGCCAAAGGTATTCAGGATCAACAATATTCCCGTATGACCACCGGATCGCAATACCCCACCGATAACCATGTTTTGGACTTTGACTAAACTCATGAGTCCAAATGCCCATAAAAGTTGAATGCTGAGTGTTTGAACATTGGCGTCTACATGATAGATCCGCACATAAAGAGGGGCCAAGAGCGATAATGAGGCAAATAAAATCAAAGAGCCGATAAAGGCCATTTTGAGAATTGTCTTGGAATGAGACATGGCCAGGTGGGATTGGTTAAGGCCAAGATCACGACCGATTAAAATACCAGCAGCTTGCGAAAAGCCCATTAATAATCCCATATATAAACCAACAACGGGAATGGTCATCGTCATTGCGGCACTTGCGATCAAGTTGGTATGGCCATAGACCATCGTGTAAATATTTTCCCCAAGACTCCATAAAAAATCGGAAACGACAAGGGGGACAACAATTTTAACAAGAGATTGCAGTTGGATCTTTACTGCTTCTTTTTGTTTTAACCAAGGCAAATAGCGTGAACAATAATAAGCAATGATGATTGCGCTGAGTGCCGTGGATAAAACGGTAGCGAGCGCTGCCCCAAGTGCACCCCATTTGAAACCAAAGATCAATAAGGCATTCAATGCGGTATTGGCAAGAATCCCAATGGCAGATGCATAGAAAGGTTCTTTGGCATGTTGGTAACAACGCAAGGGAACGGAATATAAGACCGTATAAGCTTGAAAAGGGATCGCCCATATCGCAACACGCATGTAGTCCATTGCTTGAGAAGCAACATCGCGCGTATATAAGTTCATGACAGGTAAAATGCTCGAAAGAATGGAAACGAGTATAGAAATGAGAAATGTCCATTTCATGACAACTTGGATGAGGCGAGCACTTTCTACTTTCGCATTTCGTCCAGCGTATTGGGCGACGAAAATACTGACGCCAGAGGCAGCGGCAGCGATAATCGTTTGGTAAATTGAAATATATTTATTCGCAAATCCAGTTGCGGCAATCATGGTCATGCCTAATTGCCCAATCATAACTTGGTCAATGATCCCTAGGGAGTTTTGAACTAATGATTGTAAAGCGGTGGGCAGAGCGATCGACCAAACTTGTCGTTGAAATGAATGTTCCATGCTCATCCCCTCCTTGTTTATCATGTCATCTAAGATATTGTATCTTGAAATGATCTTCAAGATTATGAAATTTCAAAATTTGTTGAACCTATCTTTTTGTTGGCTTGTCCTCCATTTCCAAGAGGGAATCTAACGTAATATTGAAACCGGTTATTTGCGGAACGATTTCATGGATTACAGGAATAAAAAAAGGGATAAGTACGCCATAATCAGAAGAAAAGCGAAAAGCGTGTTTAAAAACCGGAAATTGACTTGCGAAAGCATCGGATAATTCGTATAAAAAAGGCAAATCGAATGATCATCGATCAACGATGGATGAAATGTAAAATACCGTAAATAAAGAGCGAAAGACGCATGATCAGAAAGGACAGTATTCATGAAAGAACAAGATTTAAAGTTAATTATCGCAGATATTGATGGCACATTAGTCGAAGATTCAACACGCACAATGTTACCTTTTACACGTGATGTATTAAATTTTTTACACGCAAAAGGGATTTTATTCGGCATTGCATCTGGTCGTCCAACAGATGAATTAAGCAGAAACTCCCTCCAATACCATTTGGATTTTGAACCAGATATTTTTATTGGAATGAATGGTGGCGAAGTGGATGACCGCATTTCCCATCAAGTTTCTTCTTGTTATCCATTAACACCAGAAGATATCCAATTCTCCATTGAATTATTCAAAGATTATCCAGAAGTAAACCCAATTTTATATCGCGACCATAAATTAGTTTGCCGTTATCGCGATGAACTGATTAAAGGAACAGAATCTAGATCTGGAAAATCAAGCCATGTTGTAGAAACAGAAGAAGAATTCTGGTCCGAAGAAACAGGAAAAATGATGTTTAGAACAAAGACGGCTGAACTTTGCTCTGAAATTGAAGCACATGCGAAAACTCGAGTTCCTGCTCACTTAGCAGCATTTAAAACACAACCAACTTTATTAGAAATTCAAAATAATAGCGTCAACAAAGGTGTGGCGTTAAAACAAGTTGCGGCTCAACACAATATTCCAATCGAATCCATCATCGCCTTTGGAGATGCATCGAATGACAACGAAATGTTAAGAGATGCAGGTCTAGGCGTTTGCATGATCAACGGTTTGGAAGATACAAAAGCAGCAAGTGATGTTTTAAGTGATTACAACTGCAACGAAGATGGAATGGCTCGTTATTTATATGATCACTTCCGTGGTTTATTTGCGGGATTTGAATCACAATATTTAGACGAAAATAAAGAATACAAACCATATCGCTAAGCTTAAAAGAGCATGTACCAAAGAAAGAGGAATGAAAAATATGAAGGCAGACTACCATTTACATTGTCAGTTTAGTAATGATTCTTCTTATCCAATGGAAGATGTCATTTTAGATGCGATTGAAATGGGATTGGATGAAATTTGTTTTACCGATCACGTGGACTATGGGGTGAAATTTGATGTCACACCAGAGACAGAAAAAGACATTCCTAAATCATTACGTAATGTCGACTATCCCCAATATTTTGCAGAAATTGCACGGTTGAAAGAAAAATACAAAGACAAAATTGCGATTAAAGCGGGATTGGAATTTGGCGTGCAGATGCATACACTACAGATTTATCATGAACTCAAAGAGAAATGGCCATTAGATTTTGCGTTGTTATCGGTTCATGAAATCGATGATCTTGAATTTTTCCGATATACATACCAAGAAGGCAAAACGCAACAACAATACAACGAAGGCTACTATCGTGAGTTGTTAAAGCTTGTTCAAAACTTCCAAGATTATTGTGTATTGGCTCATATGGATTTAATTGTTCGTTATGACAAACAAGGGGTTTATCCTTTTGAAAAAGTCAAAGATCTCATTACAGAAATCTTGAAAGTGGTCATCGCCAATGGCAAAGGAATTGAAATCAATACGTCAAGTATACGTTATGGGTTAAGTGATACGACCCCATCACGCGCGATTCTCAAGCTTTATCACGATTTAGGTGGAACGATCATCACAATTGGTAGTGATTCCCATCGCCCAGGCGATTTGGGAAGTGGGATTTTGCAAGCTAAACAAATCCTGAAAGAAATTGGATTTAAACAGTTCTGTACCTACGAAAACTTTAAACCCATTTTTCACTCTCTATAAAGACAATCAAAGGCCTCATGACGATGATGATCGTGATGAGGCCTTTTTCAGTGAATGATGAAGGTGGAAGTTCCCTTTAAGAGATCGATCGTTTTCCGATCGTCATGAAATTCATTATGTTTTCTGCGGATTGTCGGGAATTTACTCCGAGGGTTGTCGGAAGTTACCCCCAAGGATTGTTTTATCGACTTAGTTGATGGGAAATTCTACATAATTTCCCATAGATCCCAAACAAAAATGGACTCGATTTCCAATGTCTCTAGATTGAATAGGGAATTGGAGATAGAGTCCTTAAATCATTTCGATGAAATCAAGATATTTTATAGTCCATTTGTTGCTGAAGTCGTATTGTTTGCAGCATTTCCATCTGGTGTGGAATTTTGTTGTTGAGAAACTTGGTTTAAAACTTCCCAAACAATTTTGTTAATCTTACCAGCATCATTTGGATTCGATAAAGTACGTGAAAAAACAATAATGCTGTAAGGCTGACCGGAAACGGAATAGCCAATGACGTTGGTAAAGGTATCTAATTGGCCATATTTTTGGAACATAACAGGTTCGATCAACTCATTGAGATACAGTGTTTTATCTTGAGTATCTAACGCTTGAGTGATGATGTGGTAGCGGGTTGGATCTCCTTTGAGTCGGTTTAAAATATCCATATATTGAGTTGCAGTTGCTAAGTTAGCCATCGGATCTTCAGATTGGGGAGTATGGTTAGAATAGTTTTTCAATAATCCCGCAAATGCTTCCCAACCGCCAAGGCCATGGTAAAGAATGGCAGCGGCTGTGTTATCGGAGTGAATTAAACTCGATTGGATCAGTTCGGAAATGGGGATTGCTGCACCGAAGTAATATTGATTTGCAATCGGGTTTTGTCCTTCTGTTTTATAATCTTCAGCATTGAAGACTAAAGTGTCTTCTGGTTTTCGTGTTCCTTCGGCAATCTGGTCGCAATAGAGCATCGCTAAAGGTAATTTATAAATACTTGCCGCTTCGACAACCATTTCTTCGTTTAAACGGTACGAAACAGTTTTATCATCACTTTCAACAAGGATACATAGATCACTTGGATTATAGCCTTGTTGAGCAATGTATTGATCAATTTGTGTTTTCAGTTGTTGATTGATCACTTCTGGATCGTCAAATTGGGACACTTGAACTGGGAGTTCATTTGGATCGGGAGTCAAGGATGCAATTTTCTCTTCAGTTTGTTGTTCTTGATGTCTAAAAATAACAAACCAAAGTCCACCCAAAACAAAACATTGAATAATGCAGATGATCGCAAGGATGATCGTGGCGTTTTTATAACGATTTTCTTTTTGGTATTGATGGTTATGCATCTCGATTACCAATTCCTTTCTAAATTGTTTGTTTTATTTTAATCCAAAAGGGAATAGATTGGAAATGATTCGTTTTTTACCCTGGTCCATTTCAAGATAAGAAAGAATAAAAAAAGAACCGCAAGGTAAGAACCTTGCGGCTAGATGATACCAGAAATAATAATGTTTAGTGTTCGATAAAGAGATGGATAGACTGGTAATCATCCATATAACAACTTAGAAAAGAAAGGACTAAGAAAGAGAACGCAAATTAATGATTCATGACGGTTTGCATTCCAATTCCTGTCGTTGACTATAGTGTACGCCAAAAGGGACATTTTGCCTATAAGAAGGCATTGACTTTAATAAATTGTTAAGTTTTGAGCGACTTGTTTTAAATCGATTTTACATCAAACTCTTTCGATTGAAAGACAAGATTAAAACTTAAATCAAAAAGGATAACGCAAAGTCTAATCTAAATCTTGTTATTCATCAACGGTTTCCATGATATCAGGAATATTGCGGTTTAATTCTTTGTATATTCGAAGAAGAATATCAGTTGTGACGTTTTCTCTATTACCAAGTTTTGCCATCGAATCTGAACTGATTTTAGTCATTGTGAAGCTTCTTTTTGTACGTAATAATTTTAGAAGTTTTTAAAGGCAAAAACAGATTTAAGCATCTTCATGAAGCACATTCCAGGAGCGTCCAAATAATTCATTTCCTTCAGGTGACAATTGTAAAACTTCTGTTGTCTGTAGTAATTCTGCGGCACGTTTGGTATATGAACCTTGCTTATCCATAGCGATAAATACCTGTTTATTGGTATGTGAATATAATTCAAGTACCTTTTCTAAAACATGATCTTCTATCTGTTTTAACATGAAAGAATCATGTACAACGACAGGCAAATGAGGATGTTCCTAATTATGTGCTCGAAGCAGTTCGTCAAGGTAATGTAGTTGGCACCCAAGGAAAACGGAATTCCCGAACCATATATGAATTTATATAGGGTGGTAAAAAACAACGGATTGCTGTTCAAGTTGGAAGCAATGGATATATTGTTGGCGCGAATTGCGTCAGCCTTAAGGAGAAGTAATTATGATAAAAAAAATACGTGTGCTACTTGAATACAACACATATTGCTTATGGCTATACGATGAAAACGATGAAATAATTGATAACGATAATCCGCCGGAATGGAACAATGATACTGAATTAACCGATGCCTTCATGGCAGTTAGCGACGTTTATGATACTTTCTTTTTGGATGATGGAAAAGAATTCTCTTATGTAGGTTGTCCAGACGAAATTACTGGAAATAAATTGAAGGATCTATTTTCATTTGCGATGGATCTTCTCTATGAAAGAAATGCCGGAAAATATATTATTCAAAATGATGTGTCGTTTGAGTTTTAATATTGTTACATCAAGCGTTTGAACACAGTTAAATAGTGTCCATTAAAATGGGTCAATCTAAGTTAAGTGTCCACACATGTGGGTCTCTCTTATTATTTTGTCCATTTTTATGGGTACAGTTTAATTAAAGAAAAGAAGAAAATGTAAGATGATTTAAGAAAATCAAACAGTATAATAAACCTCTAACAATACAGATTTTAATTCAAGTTGATGAAGATATAGAGGGAAATATTGAATATGGCTTTTCGTACAACAGTACTCACCTGGTCTAAAGGGGACTTAATGGAAACTTATTGGAAGGTGTTTTTTAAACGACAAAAAGAAACATCAGGATGGAAAATTGATTTAATGACCATCTTTTTAAACCGTCGGGCGCATGCACACGGTGGTTATATTGGAAAAGATACTTATTTTGCCGGACGACCACGCTTGCCTCATGGCTTACATGGCATCTTTATTTCACGCTATGCCCATATCGGGAAAGAATGTTGGATTTATCAAAATGTCACGATTGGAGAAGTAAATTCAAAAGCACCAACAATTGGCAACAACGTTTTGATTGGCGCCGGGGCATGTTTAATTGGCGATATTCATATTGGCGATGGAGCGCGAATTGGTGCCGGGGCTGTAGTTCGCCAAGATGTACCGGCCAATGCGACAGTGGTCAGTGGCGAATGCAAAATGATTTTGCATGATTCATATCGCCCATTTGATTTAGCCGTTGCACTCGAAAAAGAAGAAGCACAAAACCGGAAATAAACCGAGTACAATATAAGTAAGAAACACGATGCTGTTTAAAAAGGAGAACGAAATGAAATCCATTCCAATTACTTCAATCGAAGGATTCCAAATTGGACAAGCACAAGATTTAGAAGGCGGTACCGGTGTTACGGTCATCATCAATAAAGATGGTGCCACAGGTGCAGTTGATGTTCGTGGAGGCGGACCGGCCACACGAGAAACGGATTTGTTAGATCCTAAAAATATGGTCCAAAAGATCCACTCCGTTGTTTTATCGGGCGGAAGTGCTTTTGGTTTAGAAAGTTCAAGTGGCGTTGTTCGCTATTTAAAAGAAAAAGGTGTTGGCTTTGGCATGAAAGATATTATTGTGCCAATTGTTTGCCAAGCTTCTTTATTCGATTTGAGTGTCGGATCAAGCGATGCTTACCCTGATCGAGAAATGGGTTATCTCGCTGCCCAAAACAGTGAACAAAACGTTTTTGAGTCAGGTTGTAAAGGCGCTGGAACGGGAGCAAGTGTTGGAAAACTGATGGGATTTGAACACTCCATGAAAACCGGAATCGGAAGTGCTGCATTCCAAATCGGCCCATTAAAAGTAGGGGCAATTGCAGCGGTGAACGCTTGTGGAGACATTTATGAACCCGATTCTAAAATTCGCGTTGCCGGAATTTATGATCGCGAAACGAAAACAGAAATCGATACAGAACAAGCTGTTTTACAAATGGCAACACAAGCGATGGAAGGAATGAACACCACGATTTGTTGCGTGATGACCAATGCTGATTTAGATCAAGCGATGCTAACCAAACTAGCTGGAATGTCACAAAACGCTTTAGCGAGAACAATTCGTCCAGTCCATACACCAAATGATGGCGATACAGTTTTTGCGATGACATCGAATCAAGTGCCAGCAGATTTAACACTTGTTTCCGTCATGGCAATTCAAGCTTTAAGTGAAGCAATTGTAGATGCTGCCAAATCAGCAACACCGATGTTTGGACTAGAAAGCTGGTCTTCTTTGCATCGTAAGCGTCAAATGAATGACGTGTGTTATTAGAATAAAAGGCGCTGTATTCTGTTTGTAGCTAAACAGAATACAGCGCCTTAATTATTTGACTGAAGATATAAGTTTTCAGGAAGATTTTTAGAGTATGGAACTAACTCTTCCACTACTTTCTGTGGAATTTGCTCTTCTTTGTAATACTTCAATGTATTCAAAACGTGTTCTAGGTACATGAATGGGTTTAATCCATTCATTTTAGCTGATTCTAGCAGTGTCATATACCCAGCAGCCGATTCTGCTCCGCTGACACTGTTCGAGAACAAGAAATTCTTTCTTGCGATCACGAAACTCTTTATTTTTCTTTCAGCTAAATTATTATCGATCGGATAAATGCCATTTTCTATGTATCTCGCTAATTCTTCTTTACGCTCCAAGAAGTATGTTGCAGCTTTATGAGCTTTCGTTTTCTCTTCGAATCCTTCTGCTACAATTTCAACTTCTTGCACTAACTTTTCAAAACGAGGATTGCTTAGCTTTTTTCTGGCCTGTGTTCTCTGTTCAGTTGAACAATCAGAAAAGTCATTCTCGATTTGATACAGTTCTGCGATTTGTTTTAAAATGGCAACTAAACGATTTAAAGACTCATGTTCTTGAAGGAAGGCTTGAGCTTTTTCCGGAATATCATCGGAATTTTTATACGCATTCAAAATCTTTTTCAATTGGGCATAATCATCCCTACAGTTAACGGCATCATAAAAGTACCGTCTTGCATGTGCCAAACAAGATAGTTTTGTGCATCCTGGATAGGATCTGTAGCCTTGCAGTCCATCTGTCATGAGTGCGCCGGTAAAATCTGTCCCAAGCATACTTATGATAAATTCTTTTTTTCGACTTTCATTGAACTGGTAAAGAACCATTTGTTGTTGTGCATATTCTCCACTAACTCCACAGATCATATAGGAAGTCGATCGGTCTTTTAAGGCAAGACACTGTAGCGGTGTTTCATCCATATGGATGACATTTTGCTTCACTAGATCCTGATTGATCTGTTCGCAGATGGGGATTAGATATTGTTCATAGCACGTCTGTAAAATATTACTCATTGTCTGTCTAGACAGATCTACTCCCAAAGCAGAGGCGTCCTTTTCAAGGCGGTATAACGGTGTGCCCATCATGAATTTTTCATAAGCGAGTCCGGCAACAAGAGAAGTTGTGGCAATGCTCTTGTCAATGAGATCTGGTTCTTTCGGTTGAGCTTTGATGATCATCGATTTTCCGTTTTCATCTGTACATCCTGCCGGACAAACCTTTTTTTCCAGTTTGATTTTTCTGATTAGGTATTGAGCTGGTTGGTATTCAATAACGGTTTTTTCCGAATAATCTAAATGGGACATCTTTCTGCCACAGAATGGGCAGAGAGTGTTTTCATCGAGTTGAATAACATCGATGATATCGGGTTCGTGGTTTCTGCAGTCTTTTCTTGGTTTGTTTTTCTTAACGGCATCTAGCTTTTTCAGATCGTTTAATTGGTTGTCCAACTTTTTTCGATGATTTTGGACTTTAGCTAAAACTTCGCGATACTGTTCTTCAGTAATCTCACAGGCTTCACGTTTTTCGTTCAAGAATTCGATTGTGTCTTTTTCCAAATCAGTTGGTTCTAAGGTATCTAAGTCAAAGAGTCTGAGTTGAATGTTTTCAGTTTTTGCGGCAAAAAGAGCGTTTTGGAGATAATTATTGAGCTCTTTTCTGCCTTGAGATTCGCAGACTGTATCAATAAGTAAATTCACGACATCGTTTTTGTCCATGTCTTTTGTTTGTTCACGAATCTGAGTCGCTATGTTAGTTCGGATTTTTTGTTTAATTTCAGGATCTATTCTTACCATAACTGTATTATATCTTATTTATGCATAATATGAAACTTAATAAGATATTATATTAAATTTAAGTATGTTAAATATGTGTTTTTTCATATGTATATAGTTCTTGTCAAAAACCCAGCAGAGTGGCCTGCTGGGTTAAATGTATTTTGGTTTTTGAGGTAAAAATTGAGGGTCTGGCACAATTGTCATTCCGGATAGTAGAGCTTGTAACTGTGATGAGCTGATTGTTTGATATTGATTTATTTCAGTAAAAGGCCATTTTAAATGAGATCTAGCTAGACGTTTATAGACCAACCAGTAACCATTGCCATCATGGAGGATTCCTTTCATTTTATCTTTGGTTCGGTTAGTAAAAAGATACAAAGAACCATCCGTTGGATCTAGGTGATAAATTCCCTGAATGATAGAAGCATAACCATCAATCCCTTTACGAAGATCGGCTGGTTTATTCACTAGAATAATGTTTTTGACTTTGGAGAAATCTATTCCAAGATCTAAATAGCCGAAATCATTCATAATAAAAAGCCCCCTGAGATAACTGATCGAATTATCTCAAAAGGCTATTCATCTTAATACCCGTCATTCATTTGACGCTTAC
>Bissell_p2__coassemble_2208_pt1 | contig 7310 bp, 6 predicted proteins | sample Bissell_p2__metabat2_low_PE_027 | metagenome-assembled genome bin Bissell_p2
CGAAAACGGCTATGGTCGCCCAGATACACTAGAAGAAGATGGAAGTATTCATGATCGTTATCGTATTGAACATTTAAGACGAATGATCGAAGAAATGAATACGGGTATTGAAGAAGGGGCATTATTATTTGGTTATTGCCCATGGTCTGCTGTCGATTTAGTTTCAACACGTGAAGGCATCTCTAAACGATATGGCTTTATTTATGTTGATCGTGATGAAGATGATGAAAAAGCAAAAACAGCCGAAATGAAACGTTATCGCAAAGACAGCTTCTATTGGTACAAAAATGTCATTGCTTCTAATGGAAAGGACTTAGACTAAGACGATGAAACAAGCATCTCAAAGAGTAAAAGACATCCTAAATCGGATGTCGGTTGAAGAAAAAGCGCTACAACTATCTTGTGTTATGCCTTCTTTCGTTCTAGAGCAAGGCGTCTTTGATCGCAAGCGTGCCGAAAAAGAAATGCCTAAAGGAATCGGGCGCATGACCCAATTTGCGGCCGGCTTTAGCGAAGGTCCAGAACAAGCAGCCAAAGGATATAACGAGATCCAAAAATATATGATTGAAAAATGTGGACTTCCAGCTTTAATTCAAAATGAAAGTTCATCCGGAACTGTTGCCGCCGATGCGACAATTTTCCCGGTTCCAATTGCTTTGGCTAGTACTTTTGAACCGGAACTATCCTACAAAATGGGCAAAGTGATCGCAGATGAAGGAAAAGCGATTGGCGTGCATGCGATGATGTCACCAGTAGCGGATATTAGCCGTGATGCAAGATGGGGTCGTGTGGATGAAACATTTGGTGAAGATCCTTTATTGAGTGCCCGTTTTGCCAGTGAAGAAGTTCGTGGGATTCAAGGTGAAGATTACACAAAACACTGCCAAGCTTTAGCAAAACACTGGGTTGGTTATGGGGCAAGTGAAGGCGGCATTAACTGCGCAACGATCAATATTGGAAAAAAAGAATTGTTTGAAGTATATGCCACCCCATTTGCGGCTGCGATTCAAGAAAATGATATGCAAAGCATTATGGTGACCTATAGTGAAATCGATGGCCGACCAATGTCGATTAATCCTGAATATACGCAAAAGATTTTACGTGAAGACTTAGGTTTTACTGGCATTGCGGTTTGTGATGGTTTGTCCATTCCACGTGTAATTGAAACACAAGGCATTAGTGCTTCGCGAGAAGAACTAGCCGGTATGGCTTTAAAAGCCGGAATTGATGCCGACACCATGATTACAACGGTTTATAACCATATCGTTGAAGGGGTCAAACAAGGTTTAGTCGATGAAAAAGATTTAGATGCAGCCGTATTAAGAACATTACAAGCGCGTGAAGAAATGGGCTTATTCGATAATCCATTTGTGGATCCAACAAAAGCCAAAGAGATTTATGATGATCCAACTGCGGATGCTTTAAGTGAAGAAATCGCCCAAAAATCAATTGTATTATTGAAAAATGATGGCATTCTTCCACTTCAAAATGAAAAGAAAAAGATTGCGTTGATTGGACCATTTGCCACTCGTCTGCAAACTTTCTTTGGTGGATATGCTTATCCAGCAATGATGGGATCGTTCTTGGAAATGTGTGTTGATCCAAGTGTTGCAGTTCATATGGAAGGATTCCGTGAAATGGCGCAAAGAATGTTTGATATCGAAAGCATGAAAGCCAAGATGTATAAAGACCCTTCCAAATCCTTTGCACAAAACTTCGATGACTACCTCCATGAAACACTCGGCACAATGTCTTTAACTGACGCTTTACAAGAAGAATTATCCAATGTTGAAATCGTTAGCTATGGTGCTTCTTTAAATTGTGAAAATTATAAAGACCATCTTGAACAGGCAAAACAAGTTGCTCAAGATGCCGACATTGTTGTTTTAGCCCTTGGCGAAGTAACAGGACAAGGAAAAGATGCGACAAGTGGTGAAGGTGTGAACCATCCTGATTTGGCATTGCCATTCCATCAAGAAGAACTGGTCGATATCGTGCATGAATTAGGTAAGCCAAGCGTTCTCGTGTTATTTAATGGTCGTGCTTTAGCGTTGGGAAATGTTGAACCAAAAGTGAATGCGATTGTCGAAGCATGGTATCCAGGACCAGCGGGCGGAAGACCGGTTGCCAAAGTGTTATCAGGACGCTTTAACCCACAAGGTCATTTGCCTGTCACATTCCCACAAATTAGTGCGCAATGTCCAATTTATTATGGCCATAAAACGGGAAGTGGGTATATGACGATTAAACAAACAGCAGATCCGGCAGTCATGCAACCGTTATATCCATTTGGCTATGGACTCAGTTATACAAACTTCGAATTATCGAATTTACATTATGATGAACATGTCGAAACAGGTGCTTCATTTAAAGTGAGTGTTGACATCAAAAATACCGGTGCCATAGCGGGAAGTGATGTGATTCAAATTTATACTCATTCAAAATGTCCAACCATCAATCGCCCAATTAAAGAATTAAGAGCATTTACAACGGTTGATCTTCAACCGAATGAGAAAAAAACAATTGAATTCGAATTAGATACAAGAGCATTTGGCTATTTTAATTTTGAAGATCAATTCGTCATTGAAAATCGCCCGCAAGAATTGTTTATTTGTGATCATTCAAGCAACATTGTATTGCGTGGGGAAGTTCAATTTGTTGGAAAAACAAAAGAGATCTTACATGATCGAGTATTTAACTTTAAAGTAGAAGAAAAATAGGAGGAAGAATATGTTTCCAAAAGACTTTTTATGGGGTGGTGCTACAGCAGCAAACCAATTTGAAGGAGCATGGAATGTAGATGGAAAAGGTGTCAGCACATCCGATTGTTGCACACGTGGTTCTTTGACTTCTGTGCGACATGTCACTTATCAAACAGAAGATGGCCAAGTAGAATCCAAAATTATGTTTGGGTTGGATGCGCCAAAAGGGGCAAAATTCGGAGCTTTTGATGGATATGATTATCCAAGCCACGAAGGAATTGATTTTTATCATCATTACAAAGAAGACATCGCTTTATTTGCGGAAATGGGATTTAAAACATTCAGAATGTCAATTAACTGGACACGAATTTTCCCAAATGGTGATGATGAACAACCAAACGAAAAAGGATTACAGTTCTATGAAGATGTCTTCAAAGAATTGAAAAAATATGGCATTGAACCACTTGTAACGTTATCTCATTATGAAACGCCAATCGCACTAACCAACAAATGGAATGCATGGGCAGATCGGCGCACGATCGATTGTTTCGTTCGCTATGCCAAAACTTGTTTTGAACGCTATAACGGACTCGTTAAATATTGGCTGACCTTTAACGAAATCAACTGCATTTCCTTTGGTGGCTTTATGGCTGCGGGTGTAGCATCTAGAGATCCACTGATGATCGCAAATGCGACAAGAAACCAATTGTTAGCAAGTGCTTTAGCTGTTCAAGAAGCACATAAAGTCAACCCAGATATGATGGTTGGAAATATGATTGGCTATGGCGCAAGTTATCCTTATACATGTAATCCAGAAGATGTTCTCAAACAAAGAAAAGCACAATACAATGTCGACTTCTATTCTGATGTACAAGCAAGAGGATATTATCCAAACTACAAATTGAAAGAATACGAAAGAGCAAATCTTGATTTTGAATTAACAAAAGAAGATCAAGAAATCTTAGCAAATGGAACAGTCGATTTCATTACGTTCTCTTACTACATGTCAAATTGCGTGAGCGCAGATCCTGAAGTCTTAGCAAACCAAAAAGGAAATATGTTAATGGGGGTTAAAAATCCTTATTTAACAGAAAGTGAATGGGGATGGCAAATTGACCCAGTTGGATTACGTATTTCTTTAAATGACTTCTATACAAAATATCGTAAACCATTAATGGTTGTCGAAAATGGCTTAGGTGCAAGAGATATCGTCACTGAAGATGGCCAAATCCACGATGATTATCGTATCGATTATTTAAGAGCACATATCGAACAAATGGATAAAGCAATCAATGAAGACGGTGTAGATTTGATTGGCTATACACCTTGGGGTTGCATCGATTTAGTCAGTGCTTCTACTGGTGAAATGGCAAAACGTTATGGATTTATTTATGTCGATCTTCAAGATGATGGAACAGGCGATGGAAAACGAATGAAAAAAGATTCCTTCTACTGGTATAAAAAAGTCATCGCATCCAATGGAGTGGATTTAGATTAATGAGTCAGTTTGCGGTATTTATCGATATTGATGGAACACTGATTGACGATGAACAAAAATATCGTCCAAGTGCAAAATATGCGATTCAACAAGCACGGAAAAATGGCCATAAAGTGTTTTTGAGCACCGGTCGCTGCAAAGCGGAAATCTTTGATTATATTTTCGATATCGGATTTGATGGTTTGATCGGCTCAAGTGGGGGCTATATAGAAGTGGATCATCAAGTTCTTCGCCATTTAACTTTTAAAGATGAAGATATTCAACGATTAGTAGAATATTTCAAAGAAAATGGGATTGGTTATTATTTAGAGTGTAATCATGGAACATTTGCGGATGAAATTTATCGCGATTGGTTTATTTCTGTTTTAAAAAGTCTGGGAAATGACTTTGATTCATCACTTTTTGAAGCATTTATGAGTCATGTTAATTGGATCGATGAAACAACAACGATCAAAGAAGTGAACAAAATTTCGTTTGCGACATCTAAAATTCCTTATGATTTGATCTATAAAAAGCTATGCGATGACTTTGATGTCATTCGCAACACCGTCGGCATTTTAGAAGCCGAAAGTGGTGAAATTAGCCTAAAAGGAGTCAACAAAGCTCAAGCGATTGAGTTTGTCATGAATCATTTAGGATTGAACGACGTAAAAGTGATGGCCATTGGCGATTCGGAAAACGATATTGAAATGTTAGAGTATGCCAATATCGGTATTGCGATGCGCACAGGAAGCGAAAAAATAAAAGCAATTGCGGATGAGTTAACCGGATCTCCTAAAGAAGATAGCATTTACGATTGCTTTGTGAAACACGGTTTGATTGAACCGATGCAATAGAACCATGATCCAAGTAGAACTGGATATAGTTTAGTCCGATTCAATCCTGCAAGTGGTAAAGTCAACAAACTGTTTAGAATTTTGTTGTATTAGAATTTAGATATTTATATCAAGACGAGAATTAAAAAAGAGTCGACCTTCTATAAAAGGAAGTTGAATCTCGATTAGATTCTCGTCTTTTTTAGTGTGTTGGTCGATTTGATTTATTCTTTTTGATCTTGATGAAGTGGAATGTCATGAGAAGAAAAAATGAATGTATATCAATAATTATTGTAAAAGGTTAGAAATCAGAAGAGAAGCGTGGTATAAAAAAGTCAAAGAGATTGTTAAATAAGAAAGGGAGCAGGTCATGGGAAAATATGATAATTACGAGAATACGGCAAATATCGAAAGGGCACAGAAAAGACTGGATAAACTGATGCGTAAACGAAAACCGAATCCACAAAAAATTGCTGAAGCAAAACAAGAACTTGAAAATGAACAATTATTTGAGCACTGTCAAATTTTCAAAAGCTTTAATGGTCGAGCGCCAAATGAAAATGTCAGATTTAATGATGATCGCCGACTGATTTGGTTTTATGGAGATGTTATTCCTTATGATCAACTTTATGCCTATTCGATCAAAGAGAAAAAAATTCAAAAATCTTATACAAAAACGAAAACAAAAGGGGCACTATCCCGAGCGATTGTTGGGGGCATGATTGCAGGAGAATTAGGAGCAATTGTTGGAGCGGCATCCGCTGATACAATTACCGAAACTAAAGATTATGAAATAGGGCAAGGCTTTGTGATTACTCTTCAAACAAAAAATGGAAAAACTTACTCTAGCCACATTGAGAATAATGGTTTTATCAACAATAAGTTCCATCCAAAGTGGTATGAAGTAGCAGAGAAATTATCATCGATTATGCATCAAAAAATTTAAACGAAATAATAAGGCGCAAGATTTCAAGAGTTTTAAGCTCTATGAATCTTGTGCTTTTTCGTATATGAAAAGAGAGATCTTGTTTATCATCTAAAAAAACAAGTTTAGGGAATATGTAACTAAGGAATTAAAATTGACAGAAAAGTCCTCATTCATGAATACATAAACAATAACTTATATACAAGAGAGGATATGCGCAAAAAAAGACTTGCGAGTGTACAACGGATTGCGTAGCTTGTGGGACTTGTATGAAAGTTTGTCCACGACAGGCGATTAGTATTTATAAAGGGATTAGAGCGATGGTGGATCCCAATCAATGTGTTGGATGTGGATTATGTAAAGAAGAATGTCCGGCAAATGCGATTGTAATTGAGGAAAAAGTCTATGAAGAAACATTGGTATGATTATTTATGGATCGTCAGTCCAATCTATTTAACGTTAGGTTTCTTCAATATTATATATGCGTGGATCGGGCTGATCTTTTTCTTTTTACCTCTACTCTTTGCGATCTTTAAAGGAAACAAAATGTATTGCAACCGATATTGCGACCGTGGCCAGTTTTTATCCATACTCGGTAAAAAGTTAAAATTATCAAGATATCGAGATACTCCATCCTGGATGAAATCAAAAGCGTTTCGATATGCCTTTTTAGCTTTCTTCTTAGTGATGTTTGCGAATATGTTATACGTTACGTACTTAGTGATGACTGGGGTAAAAGATGGTGGTTCATTTATCAAGTTATTCTGGACATTCAAAGTACCATGGCCCTTTGCGATCGATCCGACTATCACGCCTTGGGTGAATCAATTTGCGCTAGGTTTTTATAGTTTGATGCTAACGAGTACTTTGATTGGTGTCATTGTGATGATTTTATATAAATCAAGAACATGGTGCAGTTTCTGTCCAATGGGAACAATGATGCAAACGATTTGCGCAATTAAAGCGAAAGAAAAATTATGATAGAACATGCTCAAAAGTATCGGCACTCTTAAAAGCGATTGCAAATGAAAATCGGTTAATCATCTTATGTGTTTTATTAGAAAAAGAATTGAGTGTAAATGAAATACATAACTATGTACCGAACATCACGCAACCAGCTTTATCTCAACATTTAAACTATTTACTAAAGCACGAATGCATCAAGTGCCGAAAAGATGGACAACACGTGCTTTATTCAATTAAAGATGAACATCTAAAAGCTTTGTTTAATACGATTAAGAAGGAATACTGTCAATAAGATCGAACTTTGACTAAGGATATGTTATTTGCGAAATATACATTGCTCTAAATTTTTGAATAAACGACTTCCTGATTAAAGTTTGAACGATCTTAATTCATCAACTTATTTA